>Ga0209223_10000119_pt1 | contig 89569 bp, 78 predicted proteins | sample COG_06_FD_184750 | JGI IMG/M metagenome (GOLD analysis project Ga0209223, IMG submission 184750) | Pelagic Microbial community sample from North Sea - COGITO 998_met_06 (SPAdes) (version 2) | ecosystem: Environmental > Aquatic > Marine > Neritic zone/Coastal water | place: Helgoland, sampling... | reverse complement strand
ATGTGAACCAGGCCGATAATCTTTACGGTCGCACGCCACTTTACTGGGCGAGTTTCCAAGGCCACGTCGAGGTTGTCAAGTTGCTTTTGGCGGCTCCGGGCATAGATGTGAACCAGGCCGTAGATGTGAACCAGGCCGCGAATGATGGTTGCACGCCACTTTACACCGCGAGTCAGGAGGGCCACGTCGAGGTTGTCAAGTTGCTTTTGGCGGCTCCGGGCATAGATGTGAACCAGACCCCGAATAATGGTTGCACGCCACTTTACTGGGCGAGTCGGAATGGCAAGACCGAGGTTGTCAAGTTGCTTTTGGCGGCTCCGGGCATAGATGTGAACAAGGCCGATAATGATGGTGACACGCCACTTGGCGGCGCGAGTTGGGAGGGCCGCACCGAGGTTGTCAAGTTGCTTTTGGCGGCTCCGGGCATAGATGTGAACCAGGCCGCGAATGATGGTTGCACGCCACTTTACAACGCGAGTTGGGATGGCCACGTCGAGGTTGTCAAGTTGCTTTTGGCGGCTCCGGGCATAGATGTGAACCAGGCCGATAATGGTTACGGTCGCACGCCACTTTACAGCGCGAGTCGCAGGAACAATGCCCGGATCGTGTCGTTGCTGCTGCACGCCGATGCCGATCCGTATCTGGCCAATAATAATGGCCTGCGGCCAATTGACGTCGCGCGTGGCCGTGCCAGACGCATTTTAGAACGTTGGCTGAGAAGTCGAGAGCGAATACTGGCGAATCGGTTAACTGTACTACCTCATCATGTCATTAGAGACAAAATAAAACCGCATATCGGCCACTATCATCAATATGTGAATGATAGTGGCCGATTCTTCCAAAGCCCTCGCCAACTTAATTAGAGAATATAATATATATTTTTTTATCACGCCAATGAAACATTAAAACATGAACCGTCCTGCACTCATACCACACGACCTCAAGGCTCTTTTTCACAACAAGAATTGTTGTATTGACGTGCGAGACAACAAACCGTTCTCACTGAAAGCCAACACGAGCAATCGCAATTGGCATAATGTGGTGACATTGGAAAAAGCAGCAGTTGCAATAAATCATCGTACCAAGCGCGCGAATTCCGCAGTACGCAAGTCGACGCAACCATTTCACGTACTTACATTCGGGTGCGGTGCCGATACATATTATTGGGGTCGTTACCGATTTGCCTGCGTGCGTACGTTTCAAGGCCAGACATGTTTTGAGTTACACTACGTCGATGATGGCGACTTACACTTGTGTTCGCCAAAGGATGCTCGCCAAACACGTTCTCATTTAGAGAGCCAATGGCTGGACGCATTTCAGGTGTCAGGCACGGAACATGTATATGAACCCGCGACTCTGCATCTGCCACCTTCGGAACTCTTGCCGGACAAGCAGTACACACCGGACATTTGGCTCCCCGATAAGCAAGAATTTATTGAAATCAAAGGTCCAAATCCGAGTGCAGAAGAACTCGAGAAATGTCGACTTACAACCGAGTTGGGGTTTAAGATCCGTTTGTTTCATGGCGCGCCGGATGGATTCGTGTGTTACGATTGGGATAAAAATGGAAAGTGTCGTAGCAGCAAACACAGGTCATGGTACCGGTACATCCATCCATGCGCCGTCCGCAAAAAACGCAAACTTCACAATGTAGGTCAGAATGTATAAATATAAGGCAACTATTTTTAATAATGCATTGCAAGTATTGTGGAATTGATCTACATTATTACTCGTCCGACGACCATGCTAGCCGGCAGAATTGTCAAGTTTCCGATTCTGGGTATCATTTGTGGGTGTCTAGTTTCTGTTGTTTCAGTCTGTTTCGTGGAGAACGGGTGAGTCAGGCACTATTGTCTCGTCGTCGCAGAAGGCGGCCATACACTATTTAAGTTGGTGTTTTCGTTTTTGAATGTCGGCTATAAAGAAAGAAACATTTCAAATTGTGGGAGGGGATAATATCGAAATTGCTGGCGAAGATGGCGATACTCCGCACACTATGATAGTTCGTTCTATTCTTGTGAGTAGGGGAAACCCTTCTAGTTGTCAAATATTCGCAGAGATGGAAAATAGTGGTAGTTTAAGTGCCAGTACAAAGGTATACACTGGAAAGATAATGACTGTTACCCCTGGAAAAGAAGTATCTGAATTTGTCGTGAAAGCCAAGGTGGCGTCTGAGTTTCAATCATTGAGTTTAAAGTGTCAAAAAACAGAATCATCTGACTGTTGCATATGTTAGTAAAAAAAAATGGATTTGTTGAGATGTATATTAAAGGTTCTGTAATAATGTATGTATGATCTTTGTATACGTTTTGTTGTTGATTGTGGGTGTTGTGTGTGAATGGCCCCCGAATTGCAATGTTGTAATGGAGGACAATTCTGTGTTGCTGAGTGGCCCATCTGTGCCGAGTTCGAGTTGTAGCCTTGCCGAAACGTATGATAACATGTTCTTTGCTAAAGTGACAGTAGGTGCTTCTTCTTCGTCATTTTTGGAATTGGATTTAAAATCGGTAGATAACGTTTTGCTGCAGTCTGTTCGAATAAGTGATGGAACGGCTACACTGAATTCCGAAACGTTTTGCGTTTGTCCCGGGCAAGTGTTTTGGTTGAAAGTGCGTTTCCAACCAATGATGGATTCTCGCGAAACGTACGTGCACGTGGATATTGCTGATATGGATTTGAGCTTTAAACGATGCGGCAGTGTTTCAATTAAGAATGCATACCATCAACTCAAATTGGATGTAGAGGGCGAGACGAAAGATGGCAGTCGCCAATATGTCCATGAGATACGCAGAACACAACCTTCTGTGCCCGAGTCCGAGTCTCTTCGCGAGGTAATGAAACGTATAGATCTTTTGGAAGAAAAGGTACGTCGGTTGTCAAATGCTTTGTCAGAGTATATTTATTCGCACGATCGGCTATCAGTAAAAACCAATGATCAACACAAGTTGACACTTCAGGCGATTGCTGGCACGCATAATCGTATTGTGACAAGATCGAATGCGCATGGTATATTTTACCTTTTCGTTGTGGCAATGGTTCTGCTATGTGGTCTCGGATATATCCGTTGGAAACATGGCGAAGAAAAGCGATTCCACATGCCATGAATCCAGCTTAGTTATCGAATAAGAGGGTATTTAAATTAACCATAGGATATGAGCAAAGAATGTCTGCCTTCAATTATCAGCCATCAAAAAGTTCGTTGCGTGCGGATACTGTTGTCGAGTTTGTGAATCAGTCACTTCTCGATTTCAAGATGAGTGAAATTCCTGGAATGGGTCCTGCGTCGATTCAGAAATTTGGAGATCATGGTATTTACACACCTGCGCAGATTGTCGCAAAGTTCCTTTCGTATGTGGATTCCGAAGAAGTCGAGGCAAACGAAGTATGCGAGCGATTCTACAACTGGGCCAATCCAATTATGGGCAAGGCAAACACTCACAATTTGACGTTCGCCCTTGCAAACTACGCCGGAGAGCACGGTCTATTTCGCTTCGAATAGTTCTACAATAATCACTAAAGAATATAAACACACCAATCTCTTTTTTTACCTGAAAAAACAAACAAACCATAATATTATAACGACTGTAGAGAACATACCGACATATATGATTCTTGTGAGCCTTAGCCATAAACCAAGGCCTGTTGTTCCAGCAGTGACGATTGTGAAGGCAAGAGCTCGTGCGATTCTGGATCTTAAATTTGCTTTCGGAGGAGTAGGGGATATAACGTCAGATTCTTCGACAATGAATTGCTTAAACGCCCTCTGACCGGAGAATAGTGGGCGTTTCTGCCTGCCAGTCTGAACATAGGACATAGCGTTGATGAGTATTTACACTGAGGTGTCGACGTATATACACATATTTTGCAACTAAGTTATAAAAAAATTAACTGGTTTGATAATTATTCACAATATAAAATGGAGACATCTATGCCTGCTGGTACATCTCAGACAGAGTTTGAAGAAATTAAAAAAGCGTACATTGATGACCTCGCTGTAGGTGATGCGATCAAACAACAGTTGAAATCTCACAGTAAGGTGCAGAAAGAGCGTCTGAAAAAAATTCACTCGTATATGCGAGAGAACGACATCATGTCTGAGGACATTGGTGGCGTAACGTTTGAGCGTGAAGAGAAAACGTCTGTAAAGGTAAACATGAAAACACTCGAAGAGTTTGTCGATAACCCCGCTGATCTTGAGCAATACAAGAGGGACCATTCGACAACTACTGAATCTATCAAGGTCCGTAAACCAAAAAGGCAGCGAGTGGCTCAAAACGACGAGTAAACAGGGCTAACCCTAATCAAAACAAAACAATATATTCCATCTATAAAAAAGACAAACATTTTATTTATTCAGTATGAAAAGAAGACGTTGTACATCTTGCAAACATACAATGAAAGGACACCAGAAGAAACTTTGCCTTCGAAATTCGATCTTGGAATTACCGGGTGGTGGTGTTTACGAAGGTAGTCTGTATGACGGCAGACCTTGTGGTCGTGGAAAGCTAAGTTGGGCTGATCGTACCTATTATGGTGAGTTTTCTGAGGGTAAACGACAAGGATATGGTGTCGAAATAGAATCGAACGGCACTACGTACAAGGGCGAGTGGGTATCAAATAAATTCCACGGCATAGGCTCTTTGACAAAAAGTGATGGTTCTATTTATGAAGGTAACTTTGTTCGTGGAAAACTGCACGGTAATGCAAACATAACGACAAAGACCCATACGTACATCGGAGTAGTGTGCCACGGTTCGTATCATGGGAGAGGAGTATTGGTCTTTGAACCTGGCACATACGAGGGGGAATTCTTATACGGCTTGCAACACGGAACTGGTACAATGTCGTACAAAAACGGCGACGTTTATCATGGCCAATGGCGCCGTGCCCAGCGTTCTGGCATGGGGGTGTTTTCCGCTCTCGACGGGACCTATACTGGACATTGGTCTAGAGATATGCGTTCCGGCAATGGGCGTTTGGTTTCCGAAGTGTCTGGTATTTACGAAGGTCATTGGAAACGGGATCTTCGGCACAATCAAGGAAGGCAGGCGTACAAGAATGGCGCGACGTATATTGGTGGGTGGTCACGAGGCCGAAAGACTGGTCATGGTGTACAAAAATGGCCAAACGGTGACAAATACACCGGGTTTTGGATGGATGACTTGTACAACGGGCGGGGGTTATTGAATATTTCCGGACATACTTACATGGGCGAATGGTTGACTGGGTCGCGTGAAGGCTTATTTGTGGAAACCCAAAGTTCTGGGAAAACTCTGACAGGCACATGGCGTAACGATGCACGGCATGGCATATTCAAAGATGAAAAGTCGAAAAAAAAGATGTACATTTGGGGAGTGTCAGTACATTTTGACACACTAGGAAAAGCAAGAGAATCAATCATCAAATTCCTCAGTGACAATGATCTAGAGGCGGCTGTCATCGTCGCTGAATTCTTTCCAAGAATACTTTCGTGGGCTTTTGTGTTCAAACATGACGCAGATGGTGTTCTTTTACACTTGGTCTCTCGCGATAAGTTATCGGCGTGGGCTTCACGCTATGGCTGGCACTTGTTTCACAAAGGTCGTTACATATTCATTAACAATATGATGTCACAATTGGACACTGAAACTCTACTGCACTTGCATGACAAAGTGCCTGAATTATTCGATGCGCTCTCTTGTGAGTTTGTCGCGAATCCATGGATACTAAATAAACAATCATACAGCGATAGCACCAAACAGCGATTGCTATCGGGCTTGCATTTAGGCGAATTCGGCAGGTGTCCACCAAAAGATCCATTTACACGCCAAGCCATTGACGAATCTTCCGGTACTTACCTGTGCAATATGACGACTGTAGCGCGAAGCGTGTACGCGCGTTTCATGTCGACCATAGGTAAACACGCATCTGTTGGCGAGTTGGCATATCAATTCGATTTGGAGGACATAGAAAGTGGAATTCGTAATGCACGCGATTCGAAAGATATTGTTACACTAAGAAAGTTGATGAAAGAAAGAGAAGATTTTATACGAGATCGGGGGCGACATGCCCCATGATGTCTTTACTATGCAGCATGTCGATAGTATTCTTCATTTTAAATGTTGTAACTTTGATAGGGCGCGTCTGGCCAATTCTCCATACGCGCCCTATGGCTTGTTTTCGCAAGTGTTTATCTTCGCAGGGTTCCATGAAAATGACTCTAGATCCTGCGGTCAGTGTAATACCTACCGAAGCCGTCTTGGTTGTCATGACGAACACTTGTGTTTTTTCATCGGTTTGGAATTTTTCTATAGCCTTCATGCGAGCATTTGGAGTCATGCGACCTTCTATAGATGCAAACTCAATACTATTTTGCTTCAACACACTGCAGATTTTTAACCATGCACTGTGAAACTGTGTAAACACAACGCATTTCTCTGGCTGTTTCGCCAACTGTAAAAGCATGTCCAATTTGCTACCATTTTCAGCACATGCCCTCTGAATTTCTGTGTGTATTTCAGTATCCATGGATACTGGGTAACCGTGTGCATCGTGCGATCGCCATAACTTTGTATCTTTCTCTTCGTGCACCTCTTCTTCCGTCAACTCACGCAACGGAACAACGCCGGCCGGTTGGCGACACATAGGACATTTGCGCTGGGGGTCATGCTGGTAGCAAGTCTGAATGCACTCAAAGCAATACAAGTGGTTGCAAGGGGTAAGTGTAGGTCTGTCAATTGCATCTCTACAAATGACACAAGTTTCGTTGCCCTGGCGCCACGAATCGACTACATCTTTCAACGACTGCTCGTAATTTGTACCACCCAAAGTTTGAACAAAATTGTCAATTGTGCTGTACTCCGATTCTGCCTCGTCTGTCGCTGTTGGCATCGCGAAATTTGTAATGCGATTCAACGAAACATGAATTGTCATTTGCCGAAGCCAACGCGTATAGTGTAAGACACGTGCGCGGGTATGGCGACCTAAAAGAGCGTCGAGATCGAGCCTGAAGCGTACGACTGTGATCAACTGGCTATACAACTCAGGATAATCGCATTCGATTTCACAAATTTCTTCTGAAACGCCCGGCAAACATAAAGATACGTGTCTTTTACACTGGAACCACGTCAACGACTTCAGAAGACCGCCGACCAAACTTGAATTGAACGCACGACTGTTGCGCAAAATCAAATGCGCCGCAGAAAAAGTATCTTCCTTCGGTGCCTGATCAAACGGTTGGCATCCGAGGAACGCCAATATTGAAGTGGCGTGCACCATTGCTTTTGGCCAAGGCGTTGCAGATATGCACCATCTTAGAGGTGAGAACAAACGGCAAATTGCCTTTGTTGTCTCGGTATGAACGTGTTTCATATCGTGCGATTCGTCCAAAATGATTCGCCCCCATCGAATAGAACCTATTGTAGGGACATGCTGCTGAGTCTCATTCACAACGATTCGATAAGTTGTCAGGACTATGTCAGCATCCCTTAAATCGTCCATATTCTTTGTGCGTCGGGCTCCATGGAATTTTACGACTTTCATACTGGGCGTATGTTTCGCAGCTTCTGCTTGCCACGGGCCGAGCATAGTGGTCGGCACAACAATTAAAGTAGGACCAACCACTTTATTAGAAGCAATAAGTGCCAGCATTTCCACAGTCTTACCCATACCAACGTCTTGGGCTAGAAGTCCACCACGCGCGATGCTCGCAGGCGCTGCCAGAGATATGTGGCCGAACACAGAAGTGTGAAATGTGAAACCATCATCCAACTGATGTCGTGTCCAGCCCCACAAAGATGTCGACTCAGACGGGGTCATCTCTCTATGCAACATCCAATTCAAACACCGCTTTTGATACGGGAACAATTCGGACACAAAATCTGGACCAGGATTGCTCTTTGACTTCCAATCTTTCTTAGATTGCTTCAAAATCATCCTTAAAAAATTGGCATCCATTGGCATATCCTGACAAGTCAACTCCGGTAAAGTCGCGGGGAACACACTGAAAAACAATCTCTGAAGTTGCATATGAATGCCTGCATTGTAGTTTAACGGTCGAACAAACGTCAGGTTGTGGACGAACACATCGACCACCATGTGTCCAGAATCAAAACCACTACATGCGAACTCGATTAACGGCACACAGTCACGATGCCATTGCTTGTTCAATTTGATCAAACATTGCTTTGCATCGCGCCAGCATACAATCTTCAGTTCCAAATCGCTCCTAGTGTCTTCAGGGAACAAACTCAAAACAGCTGGGAATGACTCGTTATACAATTTTTCATTAAAATCGTCCTGGCTCACTTCATACAAATCGCACAGGGCGTTGAAATATGACATCCATTCCGCGCGAAAGTTACGAACGTCGTCAGCAAAAACACCTTTAGGTCTTGGTCGTGTTGGCTCGTGCACATAAACCCGCATGATTGTACACATGAAGCGCCACTTTGTCCATTCTTGGCCCTGTTCCTGCGGACGACCATGTTTTATGTACATATCCAATATATTTTCACTAGTAGCACAACTCAAACGGTCTTTGTCCAACCAAGCCAACGAAACGCCCAACGATCCAACATTGCGTTTCCACGTCACTGACGGGACAGTGCTACTCACATCATCGTGACGAACTTGAATCCACACGATTCGCCCGTCTGACATATGCTCCCACCGCACCATTCCTTTATTATTGTCCAATCGGACAAGCGCATGTTTCTTATCAAAACCTGTCACTGTCCACGAAAGGCCAAGATAGCGAACTTTGGACCCTTTATACGAATCACCCGAGGACCGCTTACTATCTTTTAAGCGTTTTGGCACGCGACCCATAGTATCACGCATCATTAACCAATGGCAACCAGCGTGCAAATCGTCTCCAAAACGAGACAGTGCCTCCGACGCAAACTCTTCAGAAAATCCCATCTCAACATAACGATTCATCCTTGTGTCGATACAACAATGAGAACTTAAATAACTCAAACAGAATAATGCATACATATGTTAATAATTCATCTTTCACATCTAGCGATCTGTCCCGCAAATCATACACACGTAACGGGATCGGTGGTCACGGCTCGTCTCGTCATACTGCCACTTGTGTGCACAAGCACGCTCAATTGCACGCTGCTTTTCTTCGATCAATCGTTTCAATTTTGACAAGTCCCTACACCTTTCACGATAGTGATCTTGCAAAATTGAAAGTTCTTCTTGTGGACTCCTACCTGGATACGAATTCTGATATCGTGGATATCGGACAGAATAACCCACATTCTTCGCGTGTTTCTCAACACAATGAGATTTCAAAATAAGCATCATCGCGATGTCCACACCCATAATTTGGTCGCCGGTTGGGTTCACCATAGATTGAAATTCATTCAAGGTTTGCCACTCATCTTTGACAGACATTCGGCTCAATACATATCCTTTAAAAAACACTTAAAATGTAATTAACATATTCTTTAACATGTCCAGAAACTCTTTAAAAGTCCAGAAACTCTTTTAAAGTCCAGAAACTCTTTTAAAAATCAACCGTGTTCACGGGAAAAAATGAGCGGTGTTCACGAAAAGGTATCAAGAATTTCTTGCGTCAACTCTTCTTCAAAGAATCCTTTTGCAATCGGTTGCAACGAAATCATATTGTCAACAACATCGAAATCGCACACAGGATGCGACATGAACACTTCGTTCTTAAAATATTTATCCAAATAATCCATGTCACCGACCACCATGTCACAGATCTCGACGTCTTCAAGAGATGCGCCACCAGCGCCCCATATATTGGGGTCGAACAGTCGACGGTCGCCCTCAGATACTTTTACGTCATTATCACAGGAACAGAGACGATGACAAAAGTCGCTCTGACGCACGGACCGCTCAAGATCTTCCGAGTCCTGAAGATCTTCCGAGTCTGCAACATGGTGACGTGACTTGATTCTTTTATTTGCCTTGCTCGTACTGGGTGTTGACGAATGGCGCTTCGACGAACGCTTTCGACCGTCAAGCGGCGCCATCCAACCACAAAAAACGCACTGCTTGAGTTCGTCAACGACAAGCGTACTTTCACAAAGCTCGCACGCCACGCCACTTGCCTTGCGCCACGGTGTCGAAGGTCGGGTCGACATAAACGTCGTTTGGGTTGGTGTTCGACGGAACGAACTTTGGACTTACAGATATAGACAGATACGCCGCAGATACGCCGCAGATATAGATATTTGTTTCGTTCCCAATTTAACTTTGTTTTGGACGGGATATACTCGGACGTATGTCTAAGTACTAAGACGAAGTCCCGCCGAGGACTCGCCGAGAATTTTTCATTCTATATTGGGAAACAGAACAGATCCAGATATTTCAATATTTTATGCTGAGTCAGGAGAACCTCAGAATCAAAGGATCCCGCAAGGTCTGTCACAGATTGCAGTCGCTCACATTCAAGCCAATTCACAAGCGGGACATATCCGAACTAACTGGCGAATCATGACCTCACGTTGCGCGAATATGGTATTTGTTATTTGTTGCTAATTGTTGGTCTTCCTCACTAATCCAAAATAGCAGTTCGGTACATTTGGTCAGTACAAAGATTGTGTTGCCAAATACAAACCGGTACAATGAACTCGGCGACGCGTCCGGCGTGCGAGCGGTGCTTCAAGAAGCGCAAGAAATGCGCCTGGTCGTGCGGTACTGTCACGTGCGACCGCTGCGAGCGCAACGGCGCCGTCTGCGTCGTGCGCGTTCGCGGAACACCGGGTCGCACTTCACCCTCGGACGGTGCGTCCAAGCACTCCACCTCGTTTGTCGATGCAACGGGATTCGATGAGTCGTTGCTCATCATGATCGCAGGGCTTCGCCCCGGACACGCTGGACGTCGCGCGACCCTACGTTATTTAGCGTGCGCTGCGACCTCGAACGGTGCATTGGTGACCGTGCTCGCACTGTTAGAAGAAGCGGGCGTCGACGTGTCAGACTTCAAGACCGATGGCCCCTTCGCGCCACATCTCATTAGCTTGGATACCACTCAGCTCTGGACAGACCTGCCTCAGAGCTTTCGGTCGCACCATGATCACGCGCGCGAATTTTCCGAAGGTGAGCGCGATATGTTCTGTCTGCGGTTCACGGGGAGCACGCTCTGCGTTCATACGTCCGCTCGCATGCAAGCAGTGTTCGGGGACGGGCCAGTATTAACACAGGCCGCGATGTCAACCCATTTCGAAGGCACGTCTGTGTCAAAGTTTGCCAAGGGATTGCCCCACATAGTGGAAGTATGTGCCAGAGATGGACAAATACGTACTGTTGTCGTCGACAAACTGTCTATGCGCTCTGGCATAATCGTTTGTGTCTACATGACTATGTGCATTGTGGGTCCCATGGATGTCATTTACGTTTGCGAAATGGTGGCTCAAGAACCGGCGCCGATCGACGTGATTTTGCTGGCCCAAGAACCCGCGCCGATCCCATTGCAGTGGACGCTTCCAGAGGAGGATATTCGAATACTCCAAACCATGTTTGAGTAATGCTCACTCGTCTGGCCATACGTCATTTTTGACCATGAGCAGGACCAGTTGGGCACGACATATTACCCAATCGTAAATATCTGGGTCGCTCATCACGACGTCCGTCGCGCCCTGAAGGTAAGGCGAGTTCCACTTGAAAGGAGTCTCTATGGGGATTCTCTCTCGAATAGCGTGTTCGTACTCCCATTCTTCATAGTCCTGTTCCTCAAAGTACTTGACGAAGTCCTCATGAAAGCTTGAAGAGGCCTCATCAACCTGGTCGTTTGAACCCTTGCGCAGAGTCTCGACAATCCACTTTTTGTGCAGCTCCATCATCGTTTCCTTGAACGCGTCCGCTCGCACGCTTCGTGTATCTGCATCGAACGGGCCGTTCTGTCCATCTCCAGGCGTCGGAGAGCCGTCCCCGGGAGCAGCTGGCACTGCCACGGCTACACGACGGCGTTTGTGCTGGGGGGCGCCTGCTTTGGGTTTCATCGCGCGCTTCGACATCGTAACTATTTTTTGGTATGAGTGAATGATTTAAATGAATGAATGATGATTTAAATGACGACCTAACACTTAAAAGGCATTTTCTTGTGTGTGTTTCAGATTGCAGATGCTCAGTAGCAACATCTGTCAGATTTGGGTTGTTCATGTAACCGAACGGTTTCCTCTTGAAACATTCATTTTAATTTTTATTTCCAAGTATCTGTGTCCAAGTATAAATGGAGTGGGTATGCGATCAAGGCATGTCTCTCCATGTCATCATTGGCTCCATGTTTTCAGGGAAATCCACAGAGTTGACGAGACGGGTGGATAGACTTGTCGCCATTGGCATTCGGTGTTTAGTAGTTAACCATACGAGCGACACGCGCGTAGCTGGCAACTTTATGCAGACACATGCTGGCAAACGTACCGCGGCGAAAAAAACCGACGATTTGCTGTTGGTGGACGTTCGGCCTTACGACGCAATCGCTATCGACGAGGCGCAATTTTTTCTCAATTTGCGCGCGGCCGTCATGCTCATGGTGGAAAAGCACGGTAAGCATGTAATTGTGGCGGGCCTTTCGGGCGACTATCTGCGTAAACCGTTTGGTGAGATCCTCGACTTGGTTCCGCTAGCAGACGACGTACAGTTCAAACGGGCGTTGTGTGCTCGTTGCCAGCATCCGGACCGCCTTGCGTCGTTCACCAAAAGGATTTCGACGGAGACGGTCCTTGTGTCTGTGGCCAGTGAGTACCAAGCCGTATGTAGACAGTGTTATTTATTATCTAGATAACAAAGCAATTACCATTTGAGATTTCCGCAAACGCAATTGCCAATTGAGATTTGAGATTTTCGCAAACGCAATTGCCATTTGAGATTTGAGATTCCGCAAACGCAAATATCGGTTACGTGTTAAAAAATTAATTTAATTTAAATCACTATATCTCGTGGTCATGGCTCCAAGCCCTATACATACCGACCCCGGCACATAACATATTCTACACATATTAATATGTCGAAGCGCGAACTTAAATGTTCGCTTAAACACTACCACCATGAAGTATCAGATTCGCTTCTCGTTGGCACAACCCCAGTACGATATTCCCGAGGAATATCTGCAGCGGTACGCAACTCTCAAGGAAATGTGTGAAGCTGGTGCCTCTCAAAACGACTGGATAAGCCGTGCGTGGCTCGACAAGCTTGACGTCCCGACACTCTCTATACTGAATCGCTCCGAAGGCGGTATTGGGGGCAATAACAACACCACGGACCGTCAAATTCGATATGAAACCGCCTTCGGAGCGCTTCTTCGACACAGTGACATTGTGCTGAATGCAAATAATTCGTCAGACGGCTCGTCCATCTGGTCTGTGGACGACTTGCTGTCGCTTATTACGCCGCTTCAGGACGTATTGGAAGAATATTTGGGCGAAAACGCGCTCCTGTCACGCGTGGCCGTGTCCTATGCAAGTCAGCAGAATCGCGAACTACTGGAGGAGTTTCGAATCACCATGTGGAAGCCTGTGCTGATGGAATTGGACCCGCAGCGCTGGCCGACGGCGGCCCATCTAAATAACACGTGTGCGATGGAGCTCAAAGCGATGTACGAAGGGCACCCATCGAATCTCGACGTCGCCCGCACACGTGCATAAACGCAATTGCCAATTGAAATTTTCGCAAACGCAATTGCCATTTGAGATTTGAGATTTCCGCAAACGCAATTGCCATTTGAAATTTTCGCAAACGCATTTGCCTATTGAGATTTTCGCAAACGCATTTGCCTATTGAGATTTTCGCAAACGCAATTGCCATTTGAGATTTGAGATTTCCGCAAACGCAATTGCCATTTTGAAATTTTCGCAAACGCAATTGCCATTTGAGATTTGAGATTTCCGCAAACGCAATTGCCATTGCCATTAAATGTCTAAAAACTTCTTTCATATTTTTGCAGTATAAATATCATCCGATTGTAATAAAATGTTTAGAACTTTAACCGCGAAGAAGAAAATTCCAGTTCAACGACATCTAAGGAAAGGAATAGAGAATGCCAAAGGAACGCGACACCTTTGGCGTGCTCCAAAATACAAACTCAAAGAAGATGAAGAGTGGTTAAATCAATGGAGAGTTAAAGAAGGAAACAATCAACTTAATTTTTCTTCTGCACCTACTCAAGAGGAAATTCGCAATAAAATCGAGGACGAAGAAAGAGAACAACGGGAATGGAAAGAAGAGCTCGCAAAGATGGAAAAAGAACGAATTGAAAAGGAGAATAAAAAAAACAAGAGAACTGTCGAATTGGATGCAGAACGAAAGGCGATACAAGATGCGTCAAATACCATGCTCCAACATTACAGTGGAATACGACGTATTCAAATACCACACGACTTTTTTATTCCAGGTGAAAGTTCGGCAGATGATACGACACACAAGACTATACGAAGACCTCAAATCGATAACACGGGACGCGGGGAATATACACGTGTGCGTAAATCTCATATTTATGTGACTATTCTTGTGCCCAATGACATTTACTTTAATCTCTCTCAATTAACTCGCAGTGATTTGAAACCTAATGATTGGGAGTTGGGCTTCAAAGTGGCTGAAATGCCTGATGATGATTATGTATCGGAAGATGGGGGTGTTGTGAAGAGTGGCCTTTTCACTGTCGTAAAAGGTAAGGGATATTTGAATTATCGTCCCAAATGGTATCTTTAACCGTTTCATATACCTTCGTATTCATGAACATCAATTTAAGTTAAATTAAAATTAAACTGTATAATTTTATAATATACATTTACTGTTTCGTTGAAGCCACGTGTGTAACAAATATGGCGGCATTTTCACTCGGAAGGCTGTGGCCCAAATTTTGTTCTATCAATCCTCTAACGTCATCCGGCAAATCACCGAAAGTCGTTCTCGGTCTCTGACGCCTTAGCTTAGGCTGTCTTGCGGCTTTGTATTCAGGAAGGGTAACACCAAGTTTTCGACGGCCTTGATCATCAAACTCAAATATCCAGATATCATCATCTTTATTAGCGCCCCTGACAGAGTCAATCTTTTCCAACAGTGCTGCCATCATATCAGCTTCCGGCCTGGCCTTAAACCAGAAATCTATAGTTTTTTCATCTATAGTTTTTTTCGACCTAATCCAAAACATGATTCTTGTGCCGCGCAATGCTGCCAGCCTTCTCCAATCAATGTTTAATTTGTCGCCAGCTCTTTCTCCGAGGTATTGTTTTGCCATCTGTATCGCTGTATCTTTACCAGCAACAGTAGAATAGTCATCGCTATTTTTTGAGAAATGGCTTCTAATCACATCTAGTATAAACATTTCCAAGCCTGCATTAAACTTTTCGTCTGAAAGGTCAGGATCATTTAACATGCCAATGCGCTGGACGTATTCCGCATAAAGCATTTCAATTTGAAACGATGCCGTTTATATATAGTAAAATTGTCAGGATGAATTTTAAAATATAAGAGCGGTCTTGTTCGTGTATGCTTTTCCAGCAATAATATTGTTCAAACGTCTCGCTTTATGTTTATAATATAGATCATTGCGCGATAGTTCACTACGTTTTCTTTTCGCATCTGCCACTCTTTCAACCTTTGCTTGTTCCTTTAGATGATTTATTCGTTCGGATACTCTGTCGCGAAATAGCGCTTCCAGGTACTCTACATCTTGTTGTTTCTTCAAATTATTGCCCACGAGTCCTTTTGCCGCGCTAATCGTCGCAAATTTGCTATTGTTCCATCTCCCATGATTTGTAGAATTTTCCCAAAATTCGTTGATAACTGAGGAAAGCAAACCAGGGAACTTCTTCTCTTTCTCTTTTAAATCTTTGTCAGGATCGTTTTCTTTATTCACAAATTGGTGGAAAGCGGCGGCTCTTCTCTCTGCATACTTTTCAGCAGCAGCTTTTCGTGCTGCTTTCAGTTGGTCTTCTTCTTCTTCTTCTTCTTCAGAGGAATATTTGTACTCTTCAGAGTCGGTTGAATCACTCATTCGAATATGGTTGATGATTTAAATACTGTAAAAATCTTGTCGCATAATCTACGCTTAAGTGTGTTCTATATCGTACGAATATGTAAATGTATGAAAGATGCAACGAGAAGTAGTGGACGCGTTTTTTCGCGATACGCGTTTGACGAAACAGGCGCTATATTCGTATGATGATTTCGTGTCTCGCATTGTGCCTGAAGTCGTCGACAATCATCGTACGGTCGAGCTGAAGCCAAGTCTGAATCTTTTCGACGATACGACGCCACCGCATAAGATTCAAATATCGGACGTGAGGTATGGCATTCCGTCATGCGTTGAAAAGAACGGTGACATTCGAAGAGTGAGTCCTATGGAAGCGAGGAGAAGAGATCTTATGTATTCCAGCCCGATGTATGTGAAAGTGCGTTACACTCGTGCTGTGAATGGCAAGCTCCAGACATCAGTGTACAAAGACGTATTTTTTGCGCGCATGCCAGTTATGGTGCGTTCATCTTTATGTATGCTTCAAAAGACAGAAAGCTATGCCTCTGACGAATGTCCGCACGATCCGGGTGGCTACTTCATCGTCAATGGTCGTGAGAAGACCCTGGTCGTCCAGGAACGCATTTCGCCCAACATTATATTCTGCTTTGGTCCAAATGAATGCATATATCACGCTGAGTACGATCCGGTTGGGCATCGTGTGGCCACCCTTCGAATAAAAGTAAGGAAGTTTGGATCTTCGCCATTCCGAGTATCGTTGCCAGGACAGGAAACAGAAATTCCAGTATTGATTCTTTGGCGCGCGCTAGGAGGACAAGAGGACGCGTGGCGATTGCATATTGATGCAGATGACGCAAGAAGTTCTATAGAGGATGCTTCTGTCGCACTCACACAGGAGGCCGCTATGGACTGGTTGCAACAGTATTTCGAGGATCCGATGAAACTTTTAAACAAGTCTGTTTATCCAAACATGGCGAACCAAATGAAGTCGAACCACTTATGCATGCAATGGGCAAAGTATTTGGTTTGTCTTCATAAACACGTGAAGCGGAAGAAGGGCGATCCAAGTCCCTTTTGCGATCGCGACCATGTCCGTGCTAAACGTTTGGACACTGCGGGCGCAATGCTAGGTTCATTGTTCATTTCGCTTTTTTATCAAATGCTCACAAGTTTGAAAAAGACATGTATTGCGCTGCTAAACAAGAATAAAAAGCTCCGACCCCACAAGCTCATTCAGCCTCAGCACATTACGGATGGCATTAAGTATGCACTCGCTACAGGTAATTGGAAAATCAAGTCGTCGGCTTTTGCGGGCCGTGTCGGTGTGTCACAGATGCTCAATCGCAATACATACATTTCGTGCATTTCGCAATTACGAAGAGTGGACACTGGTATTGACTCCCAACAAAAAATCGTTGCACCCAGGCTACTCTATGGAAATCAATGGGGTTACATGTGTCCATCTGAAACCCCAGAAGGAGGCCCCGTCGGACTCGTGAAACAATTGGCACTGTCCGCGTACATTACAACACAGTGTGACATTGCTCCAATTATGGCGCTCGCTACACCACAATTTACACAAGGTGGCAAGTACATCGTATTCCACAACGGCGCGCCCATCGGGCGAATCGGTGACAAAGAATCGTTTGTATATGGCTTACAATGTGCGCGCCGTTCCAGGACAATCTCATCGGATGCATGCATTGCGTCTGATGGCGATCATGTCCATATATGGACAGACTCTGGTCGTGTTTCAAGGCCAGTCTTCGTAGTGCACAAAGATGGCTCTCTAGGTTGTACACCCACACAAGTCTCAGACCTCAAAGACGGACGCCTGCGCTGGGATGACCTATTCTCCCTGGGCATTATTGAAAACTTGTCCATATACGAAGAAGAAAATGCACTCATCGCATTAAAACCAGAACAGACCACAAAAGACCACACGCATTGTGAATTAGACCCCGCCCTCATTTTAGGAACACTTGCGTCCACCATTCCGTATCCAGACCACAACCAATCGCCTCGCAATGTTTACCAGGCGGCCATGGGAAAGCAGGCCATGGGTGTGTACGCGAGCAACTATGCAAAACGTTTTGACACCAATGGTCACATCATGCATTACCCACAAAAGCCATTGGTCACCACCAGGGTCGCAAAAGCACTTTGTGGTGACGACTTGCCAGCTGGCACCCAAGCCATTGTTGCCATTATGTGCTTTGGTGGATACAACCAAGAAGATAGCCTTTTGTTTAACAAATCCGCCATTGAAAGGGGGTTCTTCAGGTCGACAACGTACAGAACGTACGCAAAATCAAACGCCTCTTCTAGGCAGGCGCCAGCTTCAGAATTTAAAAAACAGGACACATACGGAAGCATCACATCAAAACTCGACCCTGATGGACTGACCTTTCCAAATCAAAAAATTAAAAAGGGGGATGCCATATTCTGCAATGTTACGCCAGGAAAGAAATTTCCGCACATTATCAAGAATAAAAAGGCCAGCGGCGTCGTTGACTCGACCATTTTGTTTCAAAACGCAAATGGCGGTCAAACTGCCAAAACACGCATTAGAGAGCAACGCATTCCAGAAATGGGCGACAAATTTTCGTCACGTCATGGGTAAGTTTTTCGTTGTTCGATTTGTTCAAACTTCTTCTCTGACTAACACTGTTTATTTGTTCACTTTTATTTCTTACAGTCAGAAGGGTACATTAGGCATGATGTATTCGCAAGAAGATTTACCTTTCACAGCAGAAGGAATAGTTCCCGATATTATTGTCAGTAAGTGCATTTGTTTTTTATTCCTCTATTGTTTTCGATTTGCGCGTGTTTCTCACGGACGTTTCTTTTGTTGATCCATTTGTACGCAGACCCCCACGCCATTCCTTCCAGAATGACTATTGGCCATGTCTTTGAATGCGTTTCTAGCAAATTGGCAGCAATGCTTGGTATTCGCATAGATGCTACAGCATTCTCACATAAACCGGTCGAAGAAATTTGCAACCTGCTCAAGAAAGCAGGTTATTCGGAAGACGGAAAAGAAGTTATGTACCATCCGCACACTGGAAAGAGGCTCAAAGGCAGAGTTTTCATTGGCCCAACATATTATCAGCGATTGAAACACATGGTTGGAGACAAAATTCATGCTCGCGCAAAGGGGAAGATCGTAGGCTTAACTAGGCAGCCGGTGGATGGCCGCGCGAATGGAGGGGGTAAGTATATTCATCTTGTCAATCGTTTTTTTTTATGTTTAACTTCATTCCTAACAATACACATCTACCTCATTTTTTACAGGTTTACGCTGGGGTGAGATGGAAAGAGATTGTAAGTTTTTTGTTAATGTTATGTTGTTGTTTTCTGCACGGATAATAACTAACACGTTTTGTATTTAATTATATTACAGGTGGAATTGCCCATGGTGCTTCAGCGGTTCTTCATGAAAGAATGTGCATATCATCAGACGCATACGATGCACCTCTCTGCAAACATTGCGGTCTCATCGGCACAGTCGTCGCAAATGGCTTGAACGAGCCATACTGTTGCAATTGTGAAAAGAAAGAAATCGCGAGCGTACAAATGCCGGTAAGTGAATATTGTTTCCCAATGCAAAATCATATGTTTTCGCCAACACTAACACATTGTCTCTTATTTATATTTCTTCAGTACGCCGGGAAATTGCTTATGCAAGGTGAGTTTTTTTCTTTGTTTCACAATACGTTTGTTAATGTTTTGCCACCACTCATATTTATTTCTCTCTTATTTTACATTTTTAGAGCTAATGTCGATGGGAATATCCCCCAAAATCTCAGTAGAATCAGACAAAAAATAATTTAATAAAAACATTAGAAATTAATAGATGTATCTTTAGGAATCTTTTCATTGTTCTCTCCTGCTTCGTAAAGCGCACGCAATTTTTTTTTATCATCTCTTCGAACTACACATTCAAAGATACGAAGGATAATGAAAATCGCCAAAATAACTAGAGCTGTGACAACAAATACAGTAGACATTCATTCATTCATTCGAAGAGTTTAAATAGAGACTTCTCGTCGGTACACTTGACACCAAGTGTGTGAATTAAATCACTCACTTGGTGTAAGTCATTTAAATTGCGACTCGAGTCAACACACAGACACACCTCGTAATAAATGTCCAAAGCACACTTCGATTGTAAAAACTTCAGCGGCGAGCACCCCCTCAAGATAGGGGACACTGATTTCGCCGTGGCAGTATCGCCAATCGCGACAGGAACCATTGGCACGCACTTTTGGGGCCATGCGCGCGCTCAGGAAGGAAAAAGAAAGGCAGCAGCCATTCTGTGCCATGGTGTCACACACTGTACATTTGTGGCACTGATTTCCCAGGGTGAAGGTGAATATCCACTTACATGGTCATTTCACGCGCCGCCGGGGTCTTTGCCTGGTTCCACTGGCCGCGGGACGGTCTCCGCGTCAATTCGCAGCTTTTACGAGCGTGTGGCCGAAGAGTCTGGGCGTCTCCAGTATAAGGCAGACTTTGACTTGATCGTTGCTGGTGTAGAAGCATCCTCCATTGATGTTGACAAGATAGTGGCCGAACTTTCAAAAATTGCCGCCGTCAAATCCGTGCGTCCGTTGGTGCATCACGTGACGGGATACCAGTGCAAAACGTTTGCCATGGGTGAGATCGTCGTTCGCGCGGATGGCTGGACCGGAAAGTCTGAAGAACATACGTGTTACGACATGTACTTTTTTCCCACTCAATCGGTACAAGGTAAGAAACTCCTTATTACCAAGGGCAAAGGTAAAAATAGAGGTAATCAGAATACTGTTCTTCTATAGAGGTACTTAACCCTAACTCAACCCGTGTATAGTTTTCTTCAGAGTTAACCCTAAGCTCAAATTACCGGGTAGGGCTAAAGCCAAGTCACAAGCGGGACAATGCGACGACTGAATTCAGACCATATGAGGAAAAAAACTATTCGTCCTATTCGTCTACGATTGACTCGTCTCCCGCGCACCTGTAATGGCAGCGTTTACCGACAACTCTTCTCCCCCCTGCGCCCTGTGCGGCGCAGCCATCGTCGGTCACGGTCACAACGCTGAACCGATGGCCCGGGGGAAGTGCTGCGACGCGTGCAACTCGCGCGTGCTAGCCGTGCGCGTGCGCGGACATGGAGGCAGCTCCGCCCATGGTCCTGCCTTCAGGGAAGTCCAAGTGTGGGGACCCGCTAAAGACGCGCCGGAACTAGGAGACAAATTCTGCGCCGTGTGTCAAACGCATACGAACAAGGGCATGCTGTTCCCGTGCTGCAGCGGCTTCGTCTGTTGGGAGGAAGGAAACCCGGACCGCCAGTGCGCATTGAACTTCCGAATGTCGTTCGGCAAGAAGACCAAGATCGTCTTGCATGAGGATGGTACTCTCGAACAATTAAACCCACCAACATGTCCCTATTGTCGAGCCGTCCTTCCCTCCAGCAATATGGCGGAAAAGATCACCGCCATGCTGCGTAAAAAGGCGGAGAGAGGCGACCCGCTCCAACAATTTGCGCTCGCCAAGTATCTCCTTACGAAAGTCAACACGCCCGAGACCCTACCGGAAGCGCACTTTTGGATGGAAAAGTCTATCGCACAAAACTTTCCAGGAGCAATGCACATGAAGGCCCAAAGATTGGTGGAACAGTGGCGTGCAAACAATGAAGATTCTCTGGTTCGCGAGGCCATCGATTTGCTCGCGCGCTGTGTGGGCAAACCTCTCATGACGACTGAAATGCTCGTCCAGCCATTGTGTCTTTTTACGCGAGAACTATATGTGACAGCCGATGTTTTGCCACGAAACATGAGCCATGCCCACACCTTGCCACTTTGGCTGCGTGTGGCGAAAGCGTGTCAAAAAAAGATGATTCCTGTTGGCTGTGCAAACTGCGATTCCAAGTACGTATTAAACATCATGGGCAACGGTACGCCTGGCGTGGATAAAATCGGCAACCCGCGCAAACCCGGGACTGGAAATTGGTGTCCGTGTATGGCGGTGCGCTATTGCAGCAGAGCCTGCCAAAAAGAGCATTGGCCAGCACATAAAAAGTGCCATAAACATTACCTTGAATAGGACACAACAAATATGTACAAAAGTGTTATCATAGGGTTAGAATTAATTTAGAGAATCAGATTAAACACTTTATGCTCCTGGCTCTCCTGGCGACTCAGAAGCTAAGTCGTCAGATGCCATCTCTTCTTCTTGAACACAAAATAGAAAAAGTTCGTGTGCTGGTCTGCCTAGGAATTCTGCAATGTGACGCAAAGGATCTGCCGGCAAATTGCCCATTTTACTCTCGTCGACAGATCTCCTTCTTTTGGTAGCGCTTCCCCCTAATAGCTGAGCAACTGTCATTCTTTGTCTTTGGGCGGACAGTTGCTCGGGTATTAAATTACTGCGTATACGGTTGTTAACATGCATTGAACGTCCTTGGATTCGACTAGTTCGCGTATACTTCCTTTTATAATGCTCGAACCTTTCTAAATATTCTTCTTGAAAAGGTCCCATGTCAGACATGTAGCTGTTTGGCAGACGAAAATCGGGGCTTGTACACCATATTTTGAACAATAGCCAACGCATAACGAGTCCAGTATCTGGCCATATTTGGTCAAAACAGCCTAATACGTCGCGAAGAGTTGGTACGTAGTCGGAAAATTGTGTTGAGGATAGTAGTATTTTGAGACCATCTTCTTTCCCCGGACCATCGTGAAGAAGTTGGGTTAAAGTGTTATAACCGTTGCACTCGTCCAAAAAATGCCACAAATACACTCTTTCAGTACATTTACAGTAGACTTCCAGTTCGGATATAGGATCCGAACCAGTTCGTGTACATGTGTAGACTGGGGTCCAACCCCTTGCATTTATTGCTTCTATATCGACAGAAACTATGCCTAATAGGTATTCGATCACAGTTGGTCTCATTTCGTATGATGCTACGTTGAGCGGAGCCATGCCGTATAGTTCAGGTTCATCACATTCATCCAAGTCCTCTGGAGGATGAGTGCCATTGGGTGCGCCGAATTCTACGACATATATACGGTCTCCATAATGACGGAATTTGTGTATGGTTTTGTTCACATCTGCACCTCGGTTGATTAATGTTTTCGCAGTATCTACATGGCCTAGATAGCATGCCATCAAAAGAGGGTTGAGTAAATGCATATCCCTGTTTTTATCGACCCACCGTGTCCAATTCGCATCAAGTTTTTTAAATATGTCTCCACTAGTGTTGTCCAACACAATAAAGAATTCATTTATGACTGACGGAAACTCATTCAAATAATAGTCGACCCACGATGTGTCATTGTTTTCTATCGCACTAAGCAATTCCTGTTTATAATCCACTTTGTTCAGGTCCACCGATATCTCGTCTATCCCGGACGCTATGTTTGGTGGTTCTACATACTGATGCAACGTGGCCATCAGGGCTATAACAAAAACGCAAATAAGCTCCCTATACTTATACTGTAAAAAAGCAGAATGGTTTATATGTCGGCGAAGTCCTCAGTGTTTGACCAATTGGCAATTGGTGTGCCTTAAAATGTTCTGACATATTGTTTATAAAGCCCAGTTCTTTGCTTCTTTTGTTCGGGGCCCGCCGCGGCTGCTCCGTCTCCGCTTGCCTGATCTTTCAAACGGAGTATGAATCCATCGTACAAGTTCTTCAAACTAATAAGTGCTTCGACGTCTTCGGCAGTCATTTCCTCAACCGTATTTAATTTTTTAATTTTCAAAATAAACGTCTCCGGGTTATGCAAGAATTTGCTAGTTTTCTTAAAAAACAGGGAATAGCCATTAAACAGGGAATAGCCATTTCTCTTCTCCCAAGACGCTGTGAAATTTTCCTGTCCGACATATTCTTTTAAGCCTGCAATATCTCCCCTTATTTTACATAATTTAAACAAGAATTCTTCACTGATGTTATACAAAGCGGCAGGAATCCCACTTTCGTCTCTCGCATACAACTCGTACGTCTCTGGATCTTCATAGAAATATGTGGTAACAAATTGCATGTGGGGACAAGGTATCGTTGAGACACCATGTTTGTCGATAGCTGTGCTATTTATCCGAAAATCTAAATAAACACTCTTTAGAGCGTCAAAAATGAATCTGAATTGTGTAAATGCACTCACGCGTTTTAACCCCAAATCGGGTGTTGCACTGATACTTTCAAACAAAACGCGTTTTCGAGAGAATGACAAGCCGAGGTATTTGTCGGCAATAAATTTTTTCATTCCACTGCCATTTACTTGGGATTTGCGACTAACGTCTTTAATGGAGATAATGGTTTTGATGAGTTTGCTTGTGAATTTATCTGGGAGTTCTTGTATTCGTTGCCTTATCGTAGGAATATATTCACTGTCGTTTTTTGTGTTTTCTAGGAGCCTGTCTTTCGTACTAAACATACCGTAATAATCCTCAATTGGTCCTGCGTAACCCATTCGTCTTTTACCGGTTCTTTGTTTCTTTATAAAGAATGTTTTCATAAATGAATCACGTTCTACGCAGGAAATAATTATTTCGCGCTCGTCTGGTTCGACTTCGTCGTCAACGTCTTGATCGTAGTCGCGTATAAAATCCTTGGAAATATCATTATGAACAATAAGTATAATTTCTAACATGTCGTTGTCGGAAAGTATTGACATGTGTATTAGACTATAAAAAGTTTTCATTTATAGGGTATTTTATTAAAAAATGAGCGAAAAAATATGTCTCAATGCAGTGATGTGCCCGGCAACAGTTCAACTGAACTCTTTGAACCCAACGAGGACGAAGACTGGAAAAAGTATAAAAGTCTCAGTCAACGGCTTATTCTACACCCAACGTCGAAGTGTCTACGCCTTCTGCCCATTCATCCATTTCGGCGCGGGATTCGAAAAAAGGGTCCCGGCCCGGCACGACCGCATTAATGTCTCTTAGACATGGGCACAATTTTATCAATGCCGCAATATGCCGACGTCGACAACGTCCAATCCTCACGTGCGTCAATTCCGGACAGAGCGTTCCAATCAGGTGAATGGAGTTACGACTTGCATTCAATGGGTCGTTGCATATGCTCAAACGTTTCATGTTAGGGTAATATGTTAGAACGTCCAACACCGCGTGGAATTCGCGCTCGTCTGCGCTTGCGATTCTGTAACCCATATCCAGATGCGTCAAATTTGGGAACATTTTTCCCAAAGTCAGAGCCGTTGGCAGCATTGCTGTTCCCGTATCGAGTTGTGTCACGTGTTTAAAGACCACTGGTGACTTCGTTTCAAATCCGGTCATACTCCTTTCAAGAGGTAAGCGCAGACGTTTCAATGTACCACCAAAGTTTTCGTGCACGGTGGCCAAGAGAGTGTCGAATGCGTACGGCTCCCACTGCATCCCCTCGACTCCTTCCAGGCTCCAAGCAGCGGTGTCTAACACGAGTGTTTCCAAGTCCAAATTTTCCAACCATTCCACACCTTTTGGTGTGATACCTATCCGGCGCTTTGACATCGGCATTTCATATTCGTAATCGGAAAATGGATGTATATCTGGAAGTGTTGTTCTGCATGAGATCATAAGGTGCTTGAGATTGTGAGCATTATCCCCAAGGTAACTCATAGCACGGTCGTCCATCGTGCTCAATTGCCAAAAACGACCCGTTGGCTGGTCATCATACGTCTCGTCTTCCGCCGGTTCGTGTACCCAGGCTGGAATATTCAAGAGCGACAACGAGTTCAACTGTGGACATTGCGTAGCCAAAAGATGGACCAACTTGTTATAATACAAACGCGACGAACTTTCCGCACCGCGGGATGAAGCGCCGGGGCCGAGGACGAACTCGCCTTCGCCTAGCTCGGCGAAGTGAAACTCGCGCAAGTGTCCATGTTGAGGCAATCGTTTCCAGTGCTTGGGTCCCAGAGCCGCGATCTTGTAGAACATTTTGTCGTACTCGTTTGCGAGTGCGTCGTCCATGTCTTTGTGTGGGACTGACCAGTAATTGCACTCACCTCTGTCTGAATCTTGCCAATCGCGACGTTCGTGTGGGGGGATTGTCAGCAGTGTCCCGTCCCAGCAGCTGTAGCGATTTGAACGGATGTACAGCGCAGTAGTCGTGAGACACTCCTCATTGCTTGGACGAAGACGCTGGCGCATCGTCTTTGATGTTCGTATCCATGCGGAAATGTGGCCCACGAAGAGATATTCGACAATATTACAGAGCACACACCATGGGACTCGATGGGACTCGATTTTGCTTAACCCCGACGCAGCCGTATCGCTCGTCGCCAAGACACCAGGACCGGCCTCAGCGGCGCTAGAGCCGACTGTGACGGCTTCAGCAGCGCTTGAACTGACCGCGGCGCCGCTGGCCGCGGCGGCGTGACTGAGTCGGGAACGCTTCGACATGATGAAGAGAATGAAACAATTCTTCCTGACAATAATGTTTTTTTTGGAAAGGGGGAAAAGAGAAACTGTGTGAGCGTGTACTGCGTGCCCGGTGCGTCGCTCAGCGCCTCACAGTGTTCTCGGCATCGACAGGCGCCCTGGAACGGGCCCTAGTGTCGCATGGTACGCCCTATGGCGAGCGGGAACACGTGGGCGAGGGGAGACGCCAAGGGGCCCTGATGCTTGTGGAGGAAGGGGGGAACTCACTGTAGATGATTTATGATGATTACGTGTGGTGGTATGATGATTGCGTGGTGGTACACGTGGCTGCCAGGATACTTCTTCAGATGATTACCTACTTAAGGCTACGACTATAATTTTCCTATTATTATATACTCTGGCAAATCACAACTGGCAAATGGCAATCGATAATCGCGCTGAGGCGGTTTTCCTTCTGGATACGCCACCGTGCTACGTAGTAATGACCGGCATCAAACTGAAAAAGGGTGCGACCCCGATATGTAAGGTTGTACCCAAACCCGAAGAGGATAAGAAAGATAAGAAGAAGAAAGATAAGAAGAAGAACTGAATACTCGTGGTACAGATGATATCATATCATATAAATGTTTAAAAATTCCCCTGTCCAAGATGTTTCATTTGTTTAATTTTATTAGAATGCGACCAGCAAAGAATGCCACACGTAAAGATTCTATTCGAACACGCTGTTTGGCGCGTGAAATGCGAGGGACACTTTTGTTCCCATGTGCGGGCTACCCACGCAATATTGAAACGCTTCACTCGTGGTCCAACCCTGTTCAATAATGAACACAAAGACCTTTTCACCAGTCTCGACGACTTTGTTGCCTACTTTGTCGACGAAAGCAAACAACGCGTCATCGTTGTGACATTCGCCTATTACAGTCCCGTCTGGCATTTGGGCGCGCAGAGGATAGGCTCTCGGTTTCGGAACGCTCGTCACGTCTAGCGAAGGCATCGCGCCGCGAAGCAATTCTTGCGCCTCTGGTGACAAAAAGTCGTCGCGGCAAAACGGACAGGTCTTGTTTCGAGAATCTGCAATCTTTTTTGCACATGTATAACACACAGAATTGTGACATGTATTGCAGAAACGCTCAGACAACTTTTTCTGGTAGCATACTGCGCAGTTCTCCGTTTCTCCCGCGCTGTCGTGAATTCTCTGAATGAAGCGCTCAAAGTCGTCTTTGCATATGTCCAGGGGCTGAACCATACACATGCGCAAAAACGAGTCGCGGTGATACGTAACCCAATGGCACGAAAGTATTTCGTGGTTACCCACTGTCAGCTCATAATTTGTTCGGTAAATACACCATGGCTTGGTAAAATCCCACTTCAACATTAAAACCTTGTTGGGATTAGCGCGCGCGTACGCGCAGCACCACTGTTGCCACTCAGCAGACGTGTGCACGCGCTTGTCGATAAACTCTACGACGAGCCCCTTTGCGTGCGCGTATTGTACGATGTGCCGGCACATGCTCAAGCGCTTCTCGTCGAGGTCACGCTTCGTAAATCCTAAAGGTAAAGACATTGGCTTGTAGCCAGGTAAAAGTCGTTTATCTCCACATTTGATGAACGCGTCGGCAAGGCGCGCGTCGGCCCCACGACCACGTTCTACGAGCGCACTGTGACAATCGTCGCAAATGCGACTGTCTCCGAGCGTCGTGGTCGTCACCGGGTCGTTTGGGCCACAGTGGCCCTCGCCGACGAAGGTTTCATGGCAGAGATAACACGTGTGACAGGCCAGAGATGCCATTTGCGCGCGTCGGTTGATACGATAGTCCCACGCCCTTTCTTTCTTGCCTCCGCGCGCTTCGCGCGCATTCCTAAGCTGTAAAGCTCGAGTCCCCGAGAGTGACGCACTCCAACATTGGTTAATCATATGTTAATTTATATGTGTGGCACTCATTTAGACTGATCAAATGCCGTACCGATGGCAGATCAATGCATCTTCTGTGGCAAAGCTTGTAGGTGCGTTCAAACTGAAAAACGATCCTCAATCTAAACGAGCGACGTATAGGCGCGAAGAGCTCGCAAAGACATGGACAAACAATTTGAAACGTATGCCACGTTTTGGGGTTCAACCGTCTACAACGATTCAAAAAGAATTGGCCAAGCGCAAGAAGAGTCATACCACTACAGATACTGTCGAAAGTGCAATTGAAACGTCTGCCGAAATGAAGACGTTCGTACACAAAGCTGTTGTAGGACATATGGACCAACGAGATGCTATCAAAGCAATTGTGAGTACAGCGAACAATGACGTTGCGAAAGCTAAAGAAGAGGTATCAAAGGCAGCGGAAGAGAGTGCTCGTGCTGCCGAAAAGGTGATTACACACAGAGTCAATATCCAAAGAGTTAGAGAAATGCGAAAATTCAATACTGTCAGAGCGGGAGTCAAGAAAACACGTTCAAGCGGATGGTTCTATGTCGAACGAGACGGCCATCAAAGCCTGTATCATATGTCGCTCAGTGGAAAGTCTTCGCGCAAAGGTAGTCTAGAGAGTGCGCGTAGTGACGGTTGGGTGTTACCAAATGTCATGAAAGTGATGGAACAAAAAGTAGTGAACGCCACGTCAGCTTTTGAGTCTACAAAAGTAGAACAGGCTCGTAAAATCGAGGTAGCTGTGAACAAAGCGGTAGTGGCAAAAAACATCCGCAAAGTGGCTACACAAACTATTCAAACAACCAGGGGCGTCCAGTCTGAAGATAGAGACTTGGCAAAGGTACAAAAGAAAGCTCCAAATGTCCGCGAAGGGAATCGCAAAGCTTACTTTTACAGCATCTTTGGCCGACCATATGGTGCATTTGTTATTGGCTACATCGACGGTTTCGATCCAACTTCCGGGACAGTGATTGAGCTGAAGCACAGATCGCGTGGCCTCTTTAAAGAATTGCGCGAATACGAGCGTATCCAGTGTTTTGTGTATATGAAAATGCTCAAGGTAAAACGCGCAAAACTTGTCGAGACGTACCAATCCGAACAACGCGAGTATGTCATTGAATGGGATGATGACACTTGGCGCCGAATCGAGGAGGGCATTGTTCAAGTCGTGCACGATTTGAATGCGGCGGAGACGGACGTTGGATTTCGTAACGAACTGATCGAAATTATGATGTGAATCTATTTAAGGAATCTTGAATTTATTACTATGACTAAGGTTACTCCACAAAAGTCCCAGTCGGGGACTCTCGCCAAAATGGCAAAAATAAAAGTTCAAGGGAATAAGGAGGTGCCCGTTGTACTCCGTGCCATTTTCTCTAATTACGACAAAGACGGTTCTGGCTCAATAAGTTTACGCGAAATGAATGCATTAGTGCTAGACTTACAATCGCTTCTACCGGGCACCCCGGATCACTTGAAACATTGTTCCAGCACGGTTACAAACATTGCGATCAGTGCTCTGGACTTGGACGACAACGGCACTGTAGACGAGGACGAATTCGTAGAATGGTGTCAGCAAAACCTATTCTTAAGCGCAGACGATCGGAGCAAATTGATGATACAAAGTGCGGACCTCAGTCAATTCATAACTGCTCTTGAAATTTGTATTCGAATGCAATTGGTTGGAATAGGGCCTTACTCGTACTATACACCTCCTGAAGCAAGTTTCGGACAAAAATATTGTGTGACCTGTCGTCAAAAAGCGTTGTGGTGCTGTTTCGGACTTTTCATTTTATTGGCTATTTTCATTCCCATCTTTATTTTAATTATATATCCATGGGCACAAGAAAATGGTTATATATCTGTTGACTTTAAGAAAGTTCGTCCCCGACAGGAAAATATGACTGATAGTGTTTTGGTTTAACATTTTCAGTATTTAACCGCGCCGAATGAGTTCTGAAATGCAATGGCAAGTCGCAAGAGGAAGCGATCCAACAGCAATGTGTATTCTGTGTTGATCAAATTTATTCAGCCGGATTACCACGGAATGGCCGAGCAAAACGTATTGCAATTGTTCGAGAATGTCAAGTCCGAAGACACGACACTTGAGCAGGCTATATCAGAGTGCATCGCGGAGCTGGAGATGAAAGAACAGACATTGATTCGTACCGGCTCGTGTTTCGCCGGTGAATTTCTGATAAACGAAAGGCCAAAGGTTCGGAAATTGATTACATTGTTGAGGAGCTCCCTCACTGAACTGCGAGAGTTTAATGAACTCTACGACATTGAGGAAGAATCACATGTAAAACATCAGAGACTTGCAATTGGGTTTGCATTGGGCCAGCTCAAAATGTAAGTGTCCGGCTGTATTTTTGTAAACCTTCTGTCATTAACCATAGATGTGTTTTGAGCGGGTCTGTTGACTGTCGGACCGCTTCTCTAAATACGTCTTCATGTGCTTTCACCCACGTTAGGAATCGTGAATCTTTGCCGGAACTACCCCGACTCTGATTACAATTTGAACACGCCGAAATTGTGAGCTTTCCACCAACGCAATGTGGCACGACATGCTCTTTTGTCATTGGACCATAGACGCTACAATAGGCACAGTAGCCATAATGATGCATTTGGATTTGGTTGACACCAATTTATAGGGTAACGCCGTATTTAAGCGTGCACGCTTGTCAGTGACAATGGGCAATGTCTTGCAGACCGATGTAACTTGGTATGTCTACCGGCGTGTTTTGTCGACGGACGAATGGGTGCAGGAACCATTACAGAAATGGACAGCAATATCTATGGAAATCGCGCTTTCTCGATTCAAGCACGAGGCGTATACGTTTGCGATGGGGTCGCATGTAGAGTATGAAGACACAAAAGCTATTTATTTGTATCATGGGACGGGTAGAGTGGCCAAGGCCCTGTTAGATCCAAACAATTGCCAATTGGAGATTTGGTCGATTTCCATAAGAGAATGGCTATCCGTGGCTGAGCAATTAGCACCAAATCGATACCCCCTACTCGAGAAGAGTTTTTTCGGAAAGTATGTGACACAGCACGCATGGTTGAATACACAAACGATAACTTATATCAAAAAAGATTGAGTATATAAGGGAAAAAAATAATATGTACATAAAAGAAATGCTATTTCGCCAACTATGGTTGTTTGGCCTTGTATTTTTAGTTATTTTGTCTCTTATAGCCTTGTGGAACGTGTCTTATCAGACATGTGGCGAGCAGATTCCGATATTATTGTCGCGCGCTCTTACGACAGATCCATACCGCGGATTAACTTTGGCCTTTTCATTAATCACATTTGCGAGTTCGTTGTACCTAAATTCTATTTTATTATTTGCAGGGTTCTTTGGCTTTTTCAGCGCTTTCCTAGTGTCAATGTTCCAGACAGATGCACATAACGCGTTGATTGTAGTGTCTGGCATCTTTGTACTCTACGAGTGTTATCCGAATACGAACTCGCGTTACGCCTGGCATTTGCACTGGTGGATCTCATGTGTATTCGGAGTAGTATGTGCAGGTTGGATATTGTATTCTGTGTATGGCTGCAACCCTGTCAATTATGACGGTCAATCACCCCTGCCAGATTCAGTGCGTTGTGCACGCTGTTCTTATTGGTACATCACAGAGTACGTCTTCTTTTGGTCCATGTACGGCCTGGTGTATTGGCGCATTCCCGCGGGGTTAGTATGGAGAGATCGTGTTCCTATTATAGAAGGCGCACGTCACACCGCCGGCAAATCGCAATTGGACCCCGCCGGCAAATCGCAATTGGACCCGCTCTATCGTCGCAACCCTGCATTGAACTTTTAAAACGCAACGGCTCTTCAATGATCAGAGACGAGCACGGATTGCTCTGCAGTTGATTCGAGCTGTATTATGACAATTTTGAATTCTTGCAACAGCATAAAAATGAAATTTGATCTACACACTACGCAAATAGGGACCCTTTTTGTTTTTCGACGATGCTTCACTACTGTCAAACGAGACGTGATTGTCTGACAAACTTCGCAGCGCTGAAACCAACCACACTTGGGCAACTTTGGCATTACACACGCGAACGCGACTTAAATATACGAATATATACATTTTCATTTTTTGATATCATTGCATAATGTTGCAAAAACGTTCAGTTGCTTGTAGAATCTAGCGTCAAGCATGTGGCATCTATGCTCGTGCTCAATGTCGGTCATGACTTGTGCGTCTATCGACTTCCATTGATTTCTTAATCCATTTCTGATATGTTCGATGGCGCGACGTTCTGCAATCCGTTGGTCGCGCAATGCCAATGCCCTCGCTATGCCTCCACGCTGGCGCGCAACCCTGTCAAATTTAGCGACGTCTTCACGACAGTAAGCCGCAATGATTGTTCTGGTTCCTGTTAGAATTGGACTCACAGTATGCCATAAACTCTTGTAATCGCCAATGAACAATGTGCCACTAGAACACGATATTTTGGTGACATCACTAGGTCTAGAATTACGAATGCACACGGAAGGGTCTACACATAGATCGCCGCCCGTAAATTCTCCAAAAACAAAGACTGCCTGCACACCATCTTTTTGGTTTGTTTCATCTCGATGCCAATCCGTTTGGAAATTCGTAGCGAAGGAATATTTCGTAAACCCAGTGCCAAATAATCTTAGCTCACAACTTGTCTGTTCCATATTCTCAGACTCAGAAGGGCGCGCCTCACACACCATGGACCACATGTATGAAAGTACTTTGCCTATACTTTTGTGAATCATTGGGTGATGCTCAAGTAAATCTGATTCATTTTTGTTACGGTATGGCGCGTTCAATCCAAACACCAAAGGAGTTTGTTGCCCCGCAGCACACGTAAATCCACCCTGAGATTGACCTATTTTATGACTCGAATTGCGTTTCTTGTTCTTCGAGTAAAACTTCTTTGGCAATGCCACAAGGTCACGTTGCAACTGGTACAAGTTAACGCTCAACAATGTACAATGGTAATACACAGTCATACGCCCAGTGTCAAACGAATAAAAGTCTACTTCATCCGGCATTTCCAGTTCATCCGGCATTTCCAGTTCATCCGGCATTTCCAGTTCATCCGGCATTTCCAGTTCATTCAGCTTTTGTTTTTTTGGCTCTGAATGGGAATATTTGGCACTTTCAAACAATGCACTAATATCGCACGTCTTGCGTTTACCAGAAACTACAAACTCAAACACAGACATCGTCCGTCCTTGCCAAATAAAACACTATTCATTGGCGATCGAGTACGAATCCTCTGGAATTTGCGGTGTTTCAAGTGTCAGGGACGATATATCAACCCGAATGGGCTCAACAGTAATGACGTGTACCATTTTGGCCTTTCCAGTTTTCCTGCCATGGAATGCAGCAGAGCAACTAGCAATTGCCATGCACAGCATCAACATACCAGACACAACGCCAGTCAATAATCTTTGTGGACCGTAACAATCAGATTCATCTACCAATAATATTTCGCCAGTGGGCGACCCTGCATTGGTTTCATTCAAAACACACGTAGAATTACCAATAGAGAATACAGGCTCGCATTCTTTGCAAATCATTACCACTGTAATCAGGTAAGTCACCAAAGATATCAAACTCATTATATTCCAACCACCCAAACAACCTTGGGCACCGTTAAAACACGCCAGACGACCAGAACCGGGTCTCTGAGCACTTGTAAGGCCACAGAGCGGCAACCAAAACGCCAACAGAAATGTAGTAATCCACAGGTGTATCCATTGAGCCATGTTTGCGTGAGTGGTACCCAAACGAAAAAACACCCACATAGAATTCAAAAAATAAACAAAAGAAACAATCTTGATTCTCTTCTTAAGAGAGACACTAGGCTCTTCGACCAACTCACCAGTAACAATGGTAGGGACTGACATTTGTGATCCTGTGATATATTTATATACTTCTTAAATCAAAAATCACAGCCAAACTCAAACACTTGCAATCGTTCAATGTACTTGACCATTTCTGCATGTCCTCCCACAAATACCCCGTCGTGAAAAACCATTGGAAATGTTCTGTATTCACACCCAGTCAGTTTATCCATTTTCTCCAAAAACACTGTTCTGTCAGTTGTCAAGTATTCGTCACAGGAGGTATGTACAGCCTCTGGGACCAAAGCTTTCGCCTTTCTGCAATACGCACAGCTTTCCTTCGTAAATATAACCCATCCCTTTGGCTCGACCTGGATGTGCATATCCTACACATGATTACCATGTTCTTTTATAGCGCATGCTGACACAAGCCTGCAAATGCAAAATGATATCTATGATCATGCAAACATGAAAATGTCACTACTTAAGATACACAAACATTAAAAAATGAGAGCGGTGTGTTTTGCACTTGCACTTATAGTTACGAACCCAATGGCAAATGCTCAAAACGGCGTGACACAACAGAGTGCAAATGCACCTTTGCGTGGACATATTGTTGATTTTTCTCTGGAAGAAAACAAGCTCAATCTTAGGAGACCGCTGATTCCGCCCAAAAGAAGCGAAACAGAATTGGACTTGAAGATGAAAGATCTGAGCAAGGGAGACAGCTCCAGCGACAACAAAAAAATCCTCAAAGGACCGCTGATTCCGCCCAAAAGAAGCAAAACAGAATTGGACTTGAAGATGAAAGATCTGAGCAAGGGAGACAGCTCCAGCGACAACAAAAAAATACTTGGGTCAGGTTTACACACGAGGTCAAAACAGAAATTGGGAAGTTTCGTTTCTGTGATCGAAAAGCATGAGCTAGTTACGGATACCGATTCCAATAAAATTGCCAATGGTGCACTGCAAAACAACGCGACAGGGGATAACAACGCGACAGTGGATAACAACGCGACAGAGGACGAAACAAACACTAGTCTCACGACTGTTACAGAAGCAATATTCTTTGCGGCAGCCTCATTTATTCTTTTCATCTATTTCAGTGGACTCTATGTACGCGCGGGAAGACAACTGTTGCACAATGAAAAACTGTTGCACAATGAAAGAAAGCATGAAGCCAAAGATGCAACCCACGTAGAAACAAGTCTTCTATTATCTAAGCAGGAAAAAATATTCTTTTAATTTTTATAGATCTAACTTATGAGTATCATATATGACCTTTTTAATGCCAGAGATATTGTCGACAAGTGACAATATGTTTGCCCTGCGAGCCACCGGCGCACAAAGAACAGCATTGGATGGGCCAAAGACACTAGAGTCTGTGGAAGCAGCTGACTTTTTGGGAAAACAAGAGTATATTGACGAATGGATTGTGTATTGGTTGGAAACAAACCAATGGTCTGCGAATCAACTGCCACTTTGCATTTCAGAATCAATCATATGTGATTTCAAACTGAAAAAACTTTACAAGAGGGCTGTCAGTGCTTCGGTTTTGCGAGGAGATGTAAATTGGCTCAGAAAGCATTATGTTGTGCCTGTAAAGCTATGGAACATTGTCGATTTTGAATTGGTTTCAAACGATATGTTCGATCTGTTGTGGTCTATGGCGCCAATTCCCTTCAAGTGGTGTGCATTCGTTGTGCAGTCGAGACGGATGTATTTGTGGCGGCGATTTGTGGATCGTTACGGGGCCTTGGAGTGCTTGCGCGACGCTGTCCAGTCTTTGTGGTCTGACGGCACCGCATACTGTTTGTCAGAAGGTGCCGATGTTACGTCACAAGATTATGTAAGATTATGTGTGCGCAGTGCTAAAGTGTTTAACATGGTGACCCAGTGTAACCCAGTAGCCACGAAGGAAGCTTATGAAGAATTCTTATTGCAATGCAAATTAGGACGTGTACAAGACGTACCGTTGGTCGAGCAATGGTTCTGGATAAATGGTTTTAAATGATACATTTAATTTAGTATTTGTAACTATTTAATGTATGATCATTTGGCAAAATGATCAGTCTTAGCGCATGTCGCGAGGGCCGCGTCGAGGACCTCAGGTTGCTTTTGGCCGCCGGCGCAGATGTGAACCAGGCCCATAATAATGGTCGCACGCCACTTTTCACCGCGAGTCGGTGGGACAAGACCGAGGTTGTCAAGTTGCTACTGGCGGCTCCGGGCATAGATGTGAACAAGGCCGATAATAATGGTCGCACGCCACTTTTCAGGGCGAGCACGAAGGGCCACGCCGAGGTTGTCAAGTTGCTTTTGGCGGCTCCGGGCATAGATGTGAACCAGGCCGCGAATTATGGTCGCACGCCACTTTGCTTGGCGAGTTGGGATGGCCAGGTCGAGGTTGTCAAGTTGCTTTTGGCGGCTCCGGGCATAGATGTGAACCAGGCCGATAATCTTTACGGTCGCACGCCACTTTGGGCTGCGATTCGGAATGGCCAGGTCGAGGTTGTCAAGTTGCTTTTGGCGGCTCCGGGCATAGATGTGAACCAGGCCGATAATGGTGGTTCGACGCCACTTTGGGCTGCGATTCGGAATGGCCACGTCGAGGTTGTCAAGTTGCTTTTGGCGGCTCCGGGTATAGATGTGAACCAGGCTAGTAATGACAATGAAACGCCATTGCAGGTTTCGATAAGGAGAAATCATTTCGAAGTCAAACGTCTCATAGAAGGTTGGTTGGAAAGGCGTGAGAATGAGCGAATACAAATAAGGCGATTACCTTTGCCCTTGGAGGTTATACGCGATGTAATATTTCCGATGACTGGTCACTATCATCAATATGTGAAAATGTGAAATCCAATTGGTTCTTAATATCTAGTGTACAAAAGCTGTTGATAAATATGAAAACATGTCTACGAACACGCGCGCTTCTGCCGACGTAATGATCACACCTGGGGCACTAAAAAAGCAAATGCCTATTTCGCCTGAACTAAAAGCTCATATTGTGGAGTGGAGAGAAACTATCATGAATATACTGTCTGGCAAAGATGATCGATTATTGATGATTGTGGGACCGTGTTCTGTTCATGATCCTATCGCAATATTGGACTACGCGAATCGTCTTGCAGCCCTGTCTAAGAAATGTCCAAGAATGTTTTTTGTGATGCGAACATATTTTGAGAAGCCGCGAACACGCAAAGGTTGGTCTGGCTTTATGCATGATCCAAATCTCGACGGTACAAACAGTATGGAACAAGGCGTATTGTTGAGCCGCAAATTGCTTTTAGACATTACACGTATTGGGTTGCCGTGTGCCACTGAGACGCTGTCGTTGATCGCCCCTCAGTATATTGACGATTTGCTGTCGTTTGCGTGCATCGGTGCTCGGACAACAGAGTCTCAACCGCATAGAGAACTGGCATCCGGATTATCCGTGCCGGTCGGGTTCAAGAACTCAACCAATGGTTCTGTCAGTGTGGCCATTCATTCGATACACTCGGCAGGCGAGCCAAAAGTGTTTATGGGTGTGACACAAGATGGACGCGTGGCAGCTATTCATACACGTGGCAATCCTAACTGTTGTGTTGTATTACGGGGTGGTGATAAGCCTAATTACAAAACGGAAGATGTTGATGCGGTGGTGTCGAGTTTGGAACGCGAGGACATGAATAACGCTATTGTGATCGACGCTTCACATGGGAATTCTGGCAAGAGTTGGGAAAATCAGATGGACGTTCTTCAATATTTAGGTTCAAATAGACACGCAAAAGTTCGAGGTTTGATGATGGAGTCGTTTCTGCATAGTGGCAACCAGAGTTTGAGTAATCGTCCGTTGGTGTATGGCGTTTCTGTGACGGATGGTTGTATAGGTTGGGATCTTAGTGCTAAAATTCTAAAGGATATAAATAAAAAGATTTAAGTGAATGGGTTTAATGTGCATTTAGGTGGTGCCTGTTTTTTAATGGAGAATAGTCCCTTTTTACGATTAAGGATGTACAATGTGTCTCTCGCGATTGTTCTTGCAACGTGAACGTGGAATGGCGTGGTGTCTTCTGTACATATGTAGACGACAGCTGGCACTCGTAGGCCTGAATAGTTCCTTACGTTAAGAACGGAAGCATTCCCAGTCTCTCTGTCCGGCGAGTGAATTTTGCGTTCTTCGAAGAGGAGTACATCTCTGGTGTCCGATGGTCTGAGTGTTCGAATGCGTTTTGGTTTGGTCAGCCACCTGCGACCACAATCAATGTCTGGCATTTTATTCTCACTAAAGCATTGAATGACTTTGTGGCGTTCCTGTATCTGTGAAATTGTCTCAGCTATATTATCTGCGTGCATTTCTACAACGTTGTCCGCAGCAGCATGGTATCCACGTGAAGTATCGAATTTGTTCGATGTTAGCATATCTCTGAACACTTGACCACGGCGCGGTGCCCATTGATCTAGCCTTCCAATGCATGTGATGTGTTGTGGACAGAATTCGGCAAGCTTGAGCCAATCACGCTGGCCCCATAGATGCGCCCATGGCATGTAAATGCAAGCGTTTCTTGGTAGGATGCGCAACTCTGCAACACCTAATTCTTTGAGTCTGTCGTTTTTAAACATTGATGTCATCGTGAAGAGTTGTCCGTGTGCCACCTCACATTTCCACTTGTACGCATCTTCTAGCGTTCGACAAACGACCAATGCATCCTGCGGTATAATACCTTTGCACGGTGACCCCTCTATCAGCGTCACGTTATCTGCACGGTAGTGCAGGGCCAACGCCTTGGCTTCTTCTATTAAATACGTTGTCGTCCAAAGGTTCTTGTAGTGTTCTAGACAGCGAATGTGTGGTCCTGGTTTCTTAAAAGAACCGGTGTCGGAATGCATCCTAATGTGCCATGACCGTCTCTCTGCAAATCCATCCCAGTCTTCGTAAGGTAGCTCGCCCATTTGCTGTAATGCCCTTTGTATGAATACCTTGGTTTCTTCCAATGGTTGAAACAAGAATCTTGGCCGACTTGCCTGTGAATCTGGCAGTATGAGCGCTTCAATATCGTCGACTAATGACTGAAATATTTTGTCCAAGTTCATTTTGCGCAATTCCCAGTGCGAATATAGTGTACAACAGGTCCACAATGCCATAGACGTATACGCAGAGGTTGCAAGTTCTTTGTATCGATCAGGTGTTAGTGAAGCGCATGCAAACCCTTTTGATTTCATTTTTCGGGCTGTCTCTGTAATGATTTTGTTCTTGTTGGCCTTTTTAGATTTGTCAATACGAAGATCTTTTACATTAAAGATGCGGTCACGTCGTATCTCGAGATTGTATGCGATATTTGTCTGATGACAAGGTAGCCAACCTTTCACTGTCAAGGATTGCTTGCCGTTATTCAGAACGAAATCCGCACATGGAAGCAAATGTTGTTCTGGAAAATATAATTTGAGAATCTTCTGTATGTACCACATCAGCCCGTGCAACAGTCTTTAATACAACGTCAAAGAAATAATAATATATGAATATTATAAGTTATTTAGTTTGTAATTGTCTAGCTATCATGACGTACTTGCCTTTTTGTCCATTGTATTCTGTGTCAATCGCCCAGCAGCCAGTTTGAGCGTGTGGTTTGGCGACTTGCGCGCAAAAATCTGTCCAAGTGTTCGCGACTGGTTCGTCGTTAATGTGCGTGACAATGGCTCCAGCATGCAGTGCGTCAATGCTGTATGCTGGTGACTCTGGGGATACATTTTCAACGACAATCTTAAAGTTGTATCTTTTGTTGGGAGCCATGTAGTCTAGAAGCTTGAATGTTTGCACGTGTTGGAGTCGCAGAGGGGAAAACACAATACCTTGCACCTGTGCCTTTTGCTTTGCTTCGAATTTGCCTTCATCGCAAAAAGCATAGGTCTGACGAATTGCCGGCAACTCTCCATACGTCGGCTCGCGATTTTCAAATGTCAATTCGACAGTTTTGCCCCCCTTGCGAAGAACAGACATGGTTATGCTCTTTCGAATGGGCACGTCATTGCAGAGATCGATCAAGGACATTGGCAGATCGCGTTTCTTTGAGTACCATGTACCACCTGGCGCCAAGTCGGCCACAACCGACCCAGACTTGAATTTGTAGATGACATCACCTTCTAATCCACCGGCGTGCTCATACATTGATTTTGGCGCGACGTGAGTCACGACGACGCCTCCATTCGCAACCCATGACATATCTTCATTCTTAGGACATTGGTAATGTACGAGAAGATTCGATGTATACAGGGGGTGGGACGTAATGCCAACTTGAGGCGAGTGCACATGTGCAGCTGCGGGCGGAAGAAAGCGCACAACAGCAGGCATATTTTCTGGACCTTTTGCCTGGGTCATATCTTGTCGAACCTCGTGCCAACGCCGCTTGTTCTTCCAGTCCATAAGACCTTGCCAGTTCGAATCGGCCGCATATCCCAACACTTTCGAAAGCAATTCTGGACCGCCTTGGTGCATGGTATTCGTCATCGGCTGATACACGTGGCGCGCGAGCCACGATACAAACGTTCTTGGTTTGCCATTTGCTTTGCCGCCGAGATTGTTTTCTGTCCACGCGCTCTCAATGCCAGATGTATGCATCATCTCCATTTCACTCGAACTCAAATGATCCTGGAAAGCCACGGCTTGGGCGTTGGGCGCAGCGCTTGTAGATTGATTCACTACTGCATTGTTCAGCTTTTTCAAAATCTCAGACTCCATCTTATAACGCTTCTCTAGCGGTTTCATAAGGATTGGCAGGGTCGTCTTAACAGTATTCGAATGAATAAAGCCGTTCTCGCCATCGACGTTCGCGCCCGTGAGTTTGAAAGTATTTATGCCCATCAACTCGTATCGGGATGGCTGAAAATAGTGAATGCCCTCGAATTCTTGCGGCTTGCTGGCAACAGAAGCTTCTGCCGGCGAAAACTTCTGCGACGGCTCCCAAAGTAGAGGCCCCCCGCTATTTCCCCCATTAATTGCTGCTCCTTGAAGGCCGCGTATTTCGTTGTTCAAATGGACACAGCCCTGATATGCGCCTGACGTGAATTGTTGGTCGATCAAACCCATCGGATGGCCGACAGCATGCAGCTGCAGGCCTGTGCGCAATGTATCAGAATCGGCGAAACTAAGGCAAGGGATATGGTCCAATCCGTAACGGCTCTTTAGGGTTCTTTTTAGCCATTGATGAATCTCTGGCTCAACTTTGAGCAAAGCCAGATCGCGATCGTGACACAACGAAACAACTGTAACCGGCAAAGCTTGATGCTCAATGTACGTCGTCATAATTTTCACGACCGGCGAATTCGTCACAACGTGCGCATTCGTCAACAAAAGACCCTCTTCCTTCACATGCTCGCCGTCAACTTTCAGAAAAAATCCAGTACCGATCGCCTTTCCTCCAAGTGGCGTCTCGACGTGCGCGGCAATTATGCGAACGACCTCGGGCAAATACGGCATATTATAAAATTGAATACCTGTGTTTATATACTGCAATATTATCAAATAAGTAAGACATATGTTTGAATTGTTTTCTATGATAATATTATAACGGATCATTGCATGGTGAAATGCGTTGAGAGTATAGCACCTAAACAGTGCAATAGATGTACCCGGACACATACCACAACATTCAAGTCATGCCCGACTTGCCGCGAATTTTACAGAAAATGTTACAGAAAACGCAAACGGCTGGCGGCTCAGCAAACAATTCCGGACGGCCGCAGACTTTGTGCCAACTGCTTTCACATCAAGCCCGAAGATCAATTCATATCGCTGGTCTCGCGCCGAAAAAAGCTCACGGAACGGTGCCGAACCTGCCGAGATAACAAGCATCGCACTCAAAGGAATCCAACCACTACTTCAGGCCAATGCCTGCAAGTCTGGATCAACTGGAGGGACTCCCATCAGTGCGCGCATTGCGGCGAAACCAGGCACATCGAGGCCGATCACTTGCGCGACAAAGTGCACATGTGCAGTGACTATAAATGGTGGCCTCACAACGGAGGCCCGGAAGCTCAGAAAAAGGAACTGGAAAAGTGCCAGCGTCTTTGCATGTTCTGCCATCGTCTCAAATCTAAAAAGGAGAGGAACTCCACAACAAATGTTAGACGTTTACGCAAGCTAAAGATCGTTAACGCCGAAAAGTGCAGAGTGGGTACCTGTGAACGCTGCAATCGGCTATGCACGCCGGAAAACGTGCAGGCCTTTGACTGGGCGCATAAAAATCGCGCCACAAAGACCATTAAAATTGCAAATCTCGTCAGAAAATCCGAGGACTATTTCCAAAAGCAGTGGCCTATAGAACGTGCTAAGTGCAAGTTATTATGTTGCTTATGCCACAAAGATGAAACCATAGAAGAGAATAAAAGATAAAAATGTTATGTTCAATATGTTTAATATGTTCAATATGTTATTGGCATAGGCAGCACTCTCTCTGCTCTTGTTTCGACTCAACGTGAAAGGCTGTTCTAGGCTGTATATGTGCAGTGTTTTTCTCAATAGCTTTCCAAAGTTGCTTGGTCGAACGCAAATTTTTGGCCGAGACAGTATAATAGTTCAATTCGGCAAATTGATTTACTCGACCCATAATTTCTTCGTTATCATGGTCTAAATCATTTTTACAGCCGATTAAAAAATGCGAGCTTGAATGTTCTAATCTCATTTCGAGTACCTTGTCGTGCCAAAGCAGCGCGTCGTCCAGTGTTTCTTTTCGCGTCAAATCGAATATATACAAAAAAACACGACAATCTCGAAGAAACATATTAACGACGTTCCTAAACTTCGGATCGCCCGCCGTATCCCACGCCAGAAAATGGACAGTCTCACACATTATTCTGCAATAGTCAACCCCGACCGTTGGAGCCAAGTGCTCATGCCAACGTTGGTCTACCATTGTGCGAACCAATGAAGTTTTCCCAACATCTTTTGCGCCCAAGCAGATCGTCCGCAAATGTTTCATGCTGATCATTGGCAAAGTCGTAAATACTCTATTTATTTGCTTTCCGTTGAAGCATATGTCAGCATGTCGCATATGTTACGAACCCGATGATTTAATCAGCGTTTGTCAATGCACAGGCACTGCTGGCAAAGTCCATTTGAAATGCATACAACATTGGATCAATGTATCCAAGAATGACAAGTGCGAAATATGCAAAACTGAATACACACACCCTGCTATACAACAATACACACACGCTGCTATACAAACTGACAGTGCCTACACACAAAGAACATTTCTCGCATGTGGTATGATATCCTTCATTCTTGGAATTCTCCACGGGGTCACCATTTGTATAGACACGTACTATGGCACCTTGCCTATCATAACGGCAGCTCTATCTGCGTCCGTCTTTAACTGTGCGCAATGTCTTAACGCAATTGGTGTTTGGTCCTTTCGGAAAAAATACTGGAAGATGCACACATTCTTTTACTCTGGGTTTGTCGCTTCTAGCTTGATACTAGGTGTTTTTGCATTGCATGCATACTATGAACATATTCTATATACATACACAATCAATACTGTAATTTTCGTTGGGGTGGTGGCTCACGAAATACAGATAAACACACTTGTACATAACGATCAGATTTAAATGTCGCCAGGAATTTAAATGACACACCAACAATTTAATTACATTCTCTCTTTAACAACTCTGCCTGCCCACAAACACCATGTCACTGGCCATGCTCCTAGATGCTTCAAGCGCCATTGAGACGGCACCGACCCTCCTAAGCATCGCCAATCAGCCCCGTGCAACTGTAGCCGTCCCGACAAAGCCTGAAAAGCTCCGCATCGTCGTGAATCGCGATCTATGGCAAAGCGAGATCGAGAAGGGCATCCCGGAAGATTTTAAAGCAATGGAAGTGACGAGATTCGAAGGGGACCGCGTGGACAAGTACTACTTTTCGCCCAGAGGCTTGCGATTCCGATCTGTCAAAGCGGTACTCCGTAGCTTGTAATCAAAACTGTAATGATATATCTTTTGCTTTACTATCCTGCTCAAGCAGAGGTTTTTCTATTTCTTTCTTTCTCTTTGTATTCTTGGTACAAGATATGGCTCCGATCACAATCCCGATGAGAGCCACAACGCCAATAGCAATACCAATTAGCATTCCAGACCCATCTCCACCGCCATTGTTACCTGTTGTAACCCTAACACCTGGCAGGCAGTCATAACCAAGCTCGTTCAATATCAATTTGGAATCGAAATCGAGGTGTTGCTGACACGCGCTCTGCGACCAAGACATGAGACGCGAAGGTTGGTTAACATGGCTGAAACTTGACCCGGGCTCGAAATATTGAGGGTTGTACACTCTCAGATCGCGAATGTAAATTGGTTGTCCCATCTCGCCTTTGTATGTCCCACTCGACGAAACCAAAGACAGTCCAGACGCGCTCTTTAATAAAATATCATAATTCGTAGGAAAGGCCACTTTGTCAGACCCGATTGTTGACAGAAACCCGACACCGTGCAATACTTCATGCATGACTGCTGTCTTCAAATCAAAATGACCTGACGGAATCTCGCTGCAAGTCCCGTTCCACCACGGCACATTTGGATTAAAATATACTTCAAATCTATTTGCAGGGACGTACACTCCACCAGACGACGGCGTAAAATATGTGTACGTGTAGGCTAATGTATTCGACGACATTGTTTCCCAATCGATGGTAAAGTCAAGTTCGGGTACAGATGTGCACGCATTCCTGAGTTCAGATAGAAACCCACTCACAGCTGGTTGAAGGTCTTCCACATTTGCCATACGCCCCTCGCTATTTGACCGAAAGCGCCCAGAGCGAAGAAGGTCTGTATTTGGTGTTTTGTGTATAGTCTCAAAACGTCGCATTCGCATATTGCACAAAGCATTTATATGACAAAAATTAAACATATGTCATTCCTAGAGCGACACAGTATTTCGTGCACAACAAAACATGCAGGCAAAATTGGCATATTTGAGCATGGATGTCTCAAATATACAAGAGTTTGAGGTTGACAGCGCAGACTTGGTTTGTGCCGACAATGTATGTGTTGACAGGCGCGTAAAGCAGGGAAAACACTGGAATGCCAAGAAATGGCGAGATCATATCGATAGGATGTCGACAGAAGTACCAAAGGCGCGAGTACACGGAAACATTATTGGGTATACTGACGAACACGGCAAGTTGCACGGTCAAAATACTGTTCAGCAATACAATCAAGTGCAACAGGGTCAGGCGCACTGGTGTGTTGTGCGTTGGGATAATGGAAACATGTCAGTCTATCCAATTGGTGCACAAGGAATTTACGCATTGTCTTACGTGCGTTAGTCCCACTTGTACACACTATAAAAAGATTATATTTAAGTCTCGGGTTGTCACTATATTCATATGCGTCTTGTTGTCAAATGGGTTATTCCACTTCGGAAATTTTCGCACGCGAACCCTGTCCAAATGGAATACATCAACCCTGCGCCCGTATACAATGTGGACATATCGACGTTTGACGAGTTGAAGGTTGCAATATTCCAAGAAACAAATATTTTACCTGCTGAACAGCTATATAACCATAGTACGAACAACGAAAGGTACAGAATAGGTCGGCCTGTCGAAAAACTCGATGTATTAATAGAGGGCCAGACAATACTATTGCGCAAAAGTATGCCGCACACGCTTGAATTGGTTCGCGTGCAAAAAGAACGTATTGACAAATTAGAAACTAAAATCAAACATTTAGAAAGAACACTAAAAAGACGTTAATCATTGTATTGTCCAGCCCACGCACAGATGGCCATAGAAATGGCGGACGAATAGAAATGGAGAACGAGGAGCCAGAGGCATATATATCGAAAAAATGCACCTATAAACCAGGACGCCATTTCGATAATGAGTGTCAGGCAATTTATTTTTGCAGAACCCAAGGTTTCGCGCAAACGGCACAAATGTCCTCGATGCGCGTTCAGGGCAGCTTCCAAGAGTGCTCTCACAAGGCACATGCGGACGCACACAGGAGAGAAACCATACGCATGCACCGTGTGTGAGTACAGGGCAGCTCAACAGAGCAGTCTCGCATACCACATGTGGACACACACAGGAGAGAAACCATACGCATGCGACAAATGCACGTTCAGGACAGTTCATAAGGGTGCTCTCACAAGGCACATGCGGACGCACACGGGCGTCAAACCATACGCATGCGACAAATGCACGTTCAGGACAGCTCACAAGAGCAATCTCACAAAGCACATGCGCACCCACACAGGAGAGAAACCATACGCATGCACCGTGTGTGAGTACAGGGCAGCTCAACAGAGCAGTCTCGCATACCACATGCGGACACACACAGGAGAGAAACCATACGCATGCGACAAATGCACGTTCAGGACAGTTCATAAGGGTGCTCTCACAAGGCACATGCGGACGCACACGGGCGACGACGAAGAAGAAGTTAGAGGCACAATGAAGGTGTTGCGCAGAATGTCAATATAAGTTATGCATGTCATTGTAGACTATTTTATTTTATCAACTATAAAGGTTAGCTGTATTTCTTTACAAAATGGCAGCATTTCAATTCGCGTCTCAAGAACGTAACAATATTATCTCAGCCTTCGTCAACCTCTTTGCAATCAAAGGCGTCGAAGGTCTAATTGAATTAGACCGAGTCGCGTACGAAGAATTTCGCAGTCTAAATGGCGATATTCATGAGTATGTAATGACAATTATTGGGAATAATGCACGCGTATACGGTTCCGAACTAGATATTGAGGGGTTTTGGCCATTTTCTCGAAGAAAGTATCTTTTCATTATTAGTAATCTGAAGAAAGTCCTCCGCGCGCAGGCCTACAGTCCTGATGCTGGGACGAAGCGCGAATGGTTGCGTCTAAAATTGTCACAGTGCATAGACCCTGTTTTTAGGGTATCCGCACCGGTTTTAAAAGCTCTCGAGTTTGTAGAAGATGCCGATAGAGAACTCGCTGAACTAGGAAATGAATACGAGGCCATGCGAAAGCGTCACAGACAAGAAAATCAAGATTGGGAATTGAGAAAGCGTGAAAACGACTCGGGACAGTTCGAATCAAATACCGAGTATTACAAGAAAGAAAAAGAGTGTCGCCAAACTTTGGATGCAATCAAAAAAGGACTTTTCGATCCGTCTGAAGGTGGGTTTAAACAGTATGTTCATAGATAATGGATCCAACAAAAGTTCACTAAAATTATAAAATTAAAATAAGCGTAAAAACCCAAATCTCATTCAGATAATGTATATTTAAGTGGGGGTTCGTAATTGAAATGTCTTTGGTGAAGCTCAATGTGGGCGGTCGTGTATACTGGACAACTCGTGATACTTTAACCGCTCAAGGGCCAAATATGTTGTCTGCAATGATTCGCCATGAAAATCCTGGGCGTTTAGTAGATGATGCGTACTTTATCGACCGTGATCCAGAAACATTTCGCTGGGTGTTAAATAACCTGAGAGGTTCTAGGACGTTGCCGCGAAAGGATTCTGTAGACATGTATTTGTTGAAGGAGGAGGCTGAGTATTTTGCTATGGACTATTTGATAACGCGTATTCAGCATGTTTTGTGTCCTCGATATAATAATGGCGACTTTGTGCTCGTCCGGGGGTCGAAATTTACCATTTTGAACCAGACAGAGACCGGCTATGTAGTTTCTCGCTGTGGTAAAAAGTTCAAGTTGGATTCGTCTGAGAATATTGAGCCAACTGTGGTTGAGGTGGGGGACGTCGTGATGGCATGGTACCAACCATTGCACAAGCGAAAAGCTGGCATTTGTATGGCGATCGAGGGTAAGGATTATACTATTCAATTTAATGGTGACGACGGCCAAGAGAAGTGCCCGTCAACAGGTGTGAGATTCTAAATCCCTTCTGAATCTCACACGTTTATTTATAAACGTAGTAGAACAAATGTGTAAATGATAAAGTATTGTTTGTTGATATTACTCGTTTTCGTGTGGTCGTTGAGTTTTTACTGGCACTTTTTTGGTGTTCTTTCGCCCGGTTTGTTAATAGCGTACGTGGGCACCGGTAGCCCGGACAAGTTCGTACAGATGTTCTATGCTAATGGTGTAGATTTGTGGACGTTTCCCAAAGAGCAGGCGTTGCGTGGGTCGTTTCGAATGCGAGGACCGTTTCGGAGCTTTCGACATTCATCGTATAGCCGAATGCTATTGATCCACAAAGTTATGCCGATACCGTATCATATGGATATGGTGTCAGTGGTAGAATATCGAAAGCATAATGATACTGTGGCGTCTATGTGGCCGCGTTTGACGGTCTGGCCGCCAACACGCGTACTCGATCCTATTGACTGGTATCGTAGTATTGGTGGTCATGTTGTAACGGTAATTATGTGATAATATTGCAGCCGACGAGTACTTTGTCGTCATCGAAAACCCATTTAATGCGATTGTCTTTCAATTTTTCGTAGGATGCTGGGTCCATGAGAACCCTGAAAGGTTTTTGCAGGCCTACCCATTTGTCTACTTGTGCCGCATCTTGGATGTCTGTTGAAAATACGTTGTATTCTTCTTTTTGGCGTTTTGCGAAGCGCTGTTCGATGCGAATTTTATTTTCAAATTGGATGGATGGAGTTTGCGAAGTTTTGGACGCCATATTCATTGTGCAGTGGATGGTAAATTATATACAAAAATATAACAAAGTAAAAATGGATTTGTTAATTTGCGGTACATGAAAATCCCCAAGTTCTTGGGGCGAAATCTATTTTCATCCATGTGTAGCACTCTCCAAGTTGCTGTGCTGTACAATCTTGGTCATTTGAGCATTGGTCAAAATCTTCCCGGTCCACGTTGCCAAGCGAGCAATAGCCAATTGACGGACACTGTTCTCCGTATCCTGCGTAATCTTCGAAAGACCCCTCGTAATGATTGTTTCCAATGCATACATTGTCTAGAGGGTTGTATGTGTATGGATTTAACGGCTTATTGGACCAGCACGTACAGGTGCCGTCTCCTGTTCTGCCCCAATTGCACCATCCTCCTCTGCCACAGGCTAGACTACATATCCACGGTTTGTCAGGGTGGCAAACTGGAATGGGTTTGGCGGATGACATTCCCGGTCCTAGCGAGAAGGACTCTCCGGGTTGGAATATGTGCTGCAGTTCGGACGGCTTGATCATGGACGTTTCGTCGCATCTGTTGCATTCCGGCCCCCAGAAATTCGGTGCGCATTCTGAACAAGTCATGTCTTTGCCTGTGACGTCGTATCCGACTTGTTCAGTGGGATATCGCTTCACATATGGAGAAAGCATCCACGACGTGTACTCTTTCGTGTCACAGTCACACTTGCCTGTTCCTGAGTTGGAACCGCTCCCGTCGCATCTGCCATGGCCCGAACAAGTCCGCAGTCCAAACCCTCCTGGACATTGTTGACAGTCTGGCCCCCAAAAGCCGGATGCGCAGGTATCGCACTCAAGATCGTTATCCCAATCGCCACATTGACAAAGACTTTTCGACCATTGTGTGCGTTTCGTAGGGACAATTTTACCAGTGAGTGGGTCTATATATTCAGTGGATCCGCATGTGCATCTCATATTTAAATAATCGCCATCACGGCTAAAACCTGGCGTGCACGTGCCCTTTCCGCCAGAACAAATAGACGAAGGCTCCTCTGAAACCCAATCATAGCCAGGGCAGAAATCACATGCGGGTGATAGGCTTGCATAGTCTGTGTCAGGATCTTTGCGTCCGAAGAAACGCGAATCGCAATTGCATGTCCCGTCACCATGGTATGATTCTCTGCAGCACGTTCTGGCTACGCAACGCCCACCCTGGTATGTTTTTCCAGAAGCATCTAAAACTATGGATCTGTCTTGGCAGTCTTCGTCAGTGGAACAGAGTTTCCCTGCCGGTAGCTGTATAGACCATATGGCTGGTATTGGTAGCTCTGTTCCTTGGCACGTCCCTTTACAATTTTCTGAGACAGTGCAATCGTTGTTTGTGGTACATGTCTCGCGTGTTGACGTACATGTCAATTGCCAATCTGTATTTTCACGTTGGTGTTTTTCGTCGTCGTTGCATATACCTCTGTTGTTGCATTGAACGCCTCTGAGTTCTTCAAGTAGTTGCCATTCGCTTATTGACCTATCCGAGTCTAACCTTAACTTTACTCGCACGTGTTCGAGCACCTGCTGATCTTGTTGGTTGATTTGGTATGTGTTCGACCAATGATTGTTCTCAAATACTTGCATGTCTGATATTTCGCCAACTTTGCCAAACTTATCAGAAGCTCTAGTTCCTTTTGTGAGTGCATTCGACGTTGTTAACGATTTTAGGGGCACATCATTTCCCATTGGACATTTCTTGCAATTGTATCCCCAATGATTTGGCTGGCATTCGTCACACAAATGTCGAAGATCATCTTTTGATATGGTGTCTGGAAACAAAAGGGAAGAGTGTTGCCATGACTGCCATCCTTCTGCGCACACGTCACAGTGTTCACCGTCGTATCCTCTTGCACAAGCGTCACACTTTGGTTCGTTCGTATATCCAGTTTTGCACGTTGTACAATCTTCTTCTTTCCACCTCTGACCGCATTGGTCACAATGTGGCCCTTGCCAGTTGAATTCGCATATGCATAGCCCAGTGCCATAACTTCCGGAATCGCAAATGCCATGTTCTCCGCACTCACATGATTGGCAATTAGGGCCCCATTCCTCAGAGCTGCAATCGCATTCGCCTAATCGATATGGATGTTGCCACGTTATATATGTGCCAGACACAGCCATACACGCTGCACCAAGAATGGGCAGCGCCGCTGTCAGGATCTTGATCGTCGACCAGCGCTTGGCCGCATTGCATTTTTGATCGATGACGTGCACCGTGATATACGTCAACCAACAGCCGCATCCTATGCCGGAGATTGTGATCCAAAATATTCCTGTGAGCCATCCAATAGGCACTTTTGGATTAGAAAACCCGCTATCAGACATCCGCTGCAACCCCTGGAAGAACAAGCTTGCGCCCGCCCAGAACAAAGCTAAACTGACAAGTTTGAAAATTGTCGCGACATTCATGCGAATAATGAAAACAAGTATTTATACAAGAAAATCGATTTATAAATGAAAGGTGCACTGGTGTTCATATCTTTAATCGTTACTTTAAGTGGCTTTGGCATTCTTTGGGTAGAGGATCTATGGACCAATTTCTGGCATTGGGGGCCGCCATTTCAAGTCGGTTCCATTCAAATCAAAAATTGGCAGGAATGGGGGTTCTTCGTCGGGCTGTTGCTTTTATACCAAATATCTAACGTGTATATAGAAGAAACTACCGGCAGAGACATGGAACGCAAGCATATCAAAAAGGAAGCGTTCACTGATTATGAATTGTTTGTTTTGGCTTGTTATAATTTTTATAAATGGTTGGGTACCATACTCCATATTTTGGTAGCTGTCACGCGTGTTGACGTATGGCTTGCAATTGCGCTTGTGGACACTCTAGTAAGATTATGTGTATGGCACGAGTCAAAAGGTCGTCGCCCCCGTGTGTTTACATACTAGCAGTCTCTGCAACCTGTTTCTTTCGAAGTGCAAAGCCAATAGATATTTTTGCAGTTTCGTTCTGCAATTGGTCGGTCAAACCACCGAGTTGTGCAAAAAAATCCTGCATCGCACTGTTGACAATGTTCTGATGCCGCAGCTCGGTTTGAACCATTCGTAATGTGGACTTTGCGTTAACAATATCGGTGTCGAGTTTCTCGACCACAGTGTTCTTTCGCCGCCTTTTTTGCGTCGACTGCAAGAAACGTTCTTGACGCTTGCTAAGAATGCGAAACGGGACACTCCGCACAGCCTTTTCTTTGATGTAACCATTCACGTATGGTACCGCAATGAACACAAACTGTGGAGTTGTGCCTCTTGTGTACGATTCGTATTCACGACCGAGTTCGAAACCAGTTTGATTGCCTTGCTTGTCTTGACACTTTTTCTTGAAGCGTATTTCGTTGTATTCGGGATTCGCGGACGGACTAAAACGAATGCCTTCATCCGTTCTTTCGTGCTCAAAAGTCGGCTTCTGGCAGTTCTTTTTCACATCAGGTGTTCGCATGAAAATGCAATCTCTTGAGTTGAATAGACACGTGAAGATATGAATCTGCTGAAATGAAAGTGCAGACAGACCACTGACCTGTGGGTTTTTGCCCTTGGCGGCTTCGCACCTGAACAAAGTAGTGACTCCTCCTTGTTGAACAAAGTTTGTCAAATGGAGACTTTGTGGCATCTTTTCACGCTCCGCGGTCGTCCAAGTTGGGCGTGCCGTCATGGATTGCGAAGCTTTGGCGCCAGATACCTGTGAAATCTGGCTCTGGTCGGCGTGCGGGGTGTTTTGAGGTCCTTTTGGCGCCGCAAAGGCCTGCAAAACCGGACTTGGTGCGGGGTGCGAAACCTGGCTTGACATGGCTTGGACCCCCTGGCTCTGAATGGCTTGCTCTTTAATACCCCCGTGCACAGGATTTTCGGCCGACTCGCCGAATAGGAGATGTTCGAGCTCGTCTACATCGCTATCGGACCAACCATCGGACTCGGAATCGCTTTCCGAGTCCGGCGGTGGGCTGGCGTTAACGCCAGGCCCGCGTAGCTTCGTGTTATCGCATCCAAGGCTGAACAATGTGGACATTCTGATATAAGGGTGCTAGGATAATTAGTAAACGAAAGTGATGGTTGTTATTTAAAAAACCACTTATTCTTTGGAATATGTTTTAAATGTAATGGGTGATTTAAATGTCAATCGTCACTTTCATTTACCAAGGTTCTTTTAAACATGACAACCTCCTTTCAGTCCTGCGCCGCGGGGTTCATGACCCCTGAGTTGGCTGCTACTCCCGCGTGCGCGACCAAGGACATTGCGGTTGTTCCTGAGTCGTCACAAGCAGCGGGAGCGTGTTCCGCATCCGCTGGCAGTGCGTCCCCCGCTGCGAAGCTCCATTTCTGCAAGGAAGGGCGCGACATGGTCCCATCTATTCGGCTCGAGCATTTCCAACAAGGTCGTGACGCAAAGATTGTTTACAGAGATGGGGCCTTGCTTGGAAACCATCCTAGCATTGTTTTGCCTTCAAGCTTGGCTAGCGCGCCTGTTATCCGACTGGCGATCCATTTGAACCACAAGGAGGCCACCGGAGATGCTGGACTAGTCCATGCACCAACATTTGCGAAGCGGCACCTAAACGATGTAAGCAAGTTGATGGGCGCAAATAAACCCTTGGCGCAGAACGAATTGTTGGTGCGCCCTTCGGACATTGGTGCTTCTATGACAGTTTCTTTCAAGAAGAAAATGTGGCCTTTGAGCAAACTGAACAGCCATCTTTGTCAAGTCAAGTGGCCAAAATACGTGTTGTCGGCGACAGCAATGATAGATGGAAAAAAGCTGTGTGTGATTTCGCAAGAATTTGAGGTCCGGAGTAAAGAGCAGGGTCACAAGACTCGGGCGGCGCGTGGTTTGTCTGCCAAGGTCTGCAAGCGTCGCACACCAGAGACGGAGATCCGCGAGAAAAATCTTCGTTCCATCCATGCAAATATTATAACTCTGCGCGACCAAAAGCAGACTGTGCAACTTGAGAACACAGAGTTTCAAACCAGATTTGAATTCATCTGTGCCGTTGCAAGGTCCTCTTCAAGTGATCCAGTCGCCACGAAAATACTTCAGCTCTGCAAAGCGCAACAGGCACTCATGGAAAAATGGAATAGTTAGAGAATAGTTCGAATTGAATTTATGGATTCGATCTAAAATAGCAAACAATGTTGACTCTGGACCAAGTATGTGGATTAATTATAAGTGAATATTACAAACAACAACAATCACCAATTCAAAATGTAATGAATAAAAGGAAAATGCCTTGTACCAGATGTGGGGTGCATGTTTCGCCGACGTGGCGTCCAGGTCCGTGCGGCACATCTTCACTATGCAACAGATGTGGATTATTGTACATGGTTAGAAATCAAAGACCGAGAATGGTGGATTTGGTCCTCTCAAATACAGAGGCAGTATGGATGGAACGTGATGCCAACACCTTACATTGGAGCATATCGAAACGCGCAGACACGAAGGACAGCAGAATTAGGGCCTGGATGGACCACGAAGAGGAACGTTCCCAGTTTGTACAAAGCAAAAAAAGGAAATTCGTTGAAATGTAATCTGTTCTTATATTAACTATAATGTACAATAGTTCGATCCCGGATCTCTTTTGTAAAAGCGAAGATCGTTGTGATCTCCTGCATTGGCCCCTTGAATCCGGAAATGGCAATTATATGGCTCTTGTTCTGCCTTGCATGTTATTTCAAGTCGAATTTTTTCACCTGCAGACAAAAATTGTTCAATGGTCAGAGTTTCGCTGGTAGAATATGTTGTAGTCGTGCCATCTGCGTGTGATATGCTCAATGTTGTGATTTCTGACGGATTGACCAGTTGCAACTTTCGCGTTCCATCTGATAGGGCAACAGCGTATGAAGAATATGTTTGCACGAATTCTGTGGCTTCAAAAATATGAAATGTTTGAAAGTCGTTGGAACTTGTTTGTTGCGCACATGCGCCAGTAGAACAAGTACATCTGTCATCGGTGACACGGAGTGAAAATCCTCTTGATCCTGGGTATGCGTCCAGACATCTGTTCATGCACTCCTGGGTGCGATCATAATTATAGAGGCGCCGTTCATATGACAAAAGAGGCGGGAAAGATCCTTCTGGCAAATTGATGGTATCTACACACAACCCGTTAGACGTTGACGCATACACAAAGCCCTGTGCCATATTCCTTGCACCCGACGGATCATAGCATATATTCGTAGTAGGCGAAACCGTGCCTTCACAACCAGGGGTTTGCTCTCCAATGTACCTTATATGACACACCAGTCCTGTAGCACAATCCGAATCCATAGCGCACGGGCCTACACATTCAGACATTTCATCAGAAGGATTTGTTGATGTCTTGTATACCTTCAATGTGTCGTACGGCTTGTAACACAAATCTTTGTATGCGGGCCACCTGGTTATGTCTAACCCTAATGCGCATCCAGGTACTGGCTCCCTACCTGCAGATAATCCCCGCTCAAAACATGTCAGTCCGTCACCACAACCGTCGTTGCACTCGTCGTTGCACTCCAGTCCGTCTGTTGTACTCCCGGTATAGGTAGGTTTGGTAGAATATCGCGAGACCTCTTCCCATTGTTGTGTTTGATACTCAACTCCATTCCAATTGCTAATGCCCAACCATCCTTCGTCTGGACAATCTTGACATGCAAACGCCTGCATCCCGTACGTTGATTTCCCACTCGGACAACTGATACACCCAGTTCCGTTCTCGTTAGCAACCTGTTCTGCTTCGCATGATGAACACTGTAAAGCCCATGTTAGTGGTGCAATATATGTACCCTCGCTACATTTATCGGTTACCGGGTCATCGAAGACGTAAGTCCTCTGACATTCATAAGCTCCAGGACATGGGTCACAGACGGAATACCCGTGTCCTGGAGCGGTCCATCCAGACGGACACTCTTTGCATTGTGCATTTGCACCAAACTCGTTCTGGTACGCGCCCTGGCCACATTTTGTACATGAGATCTGACCTGTTTGTGTTTGATATTTTCCGGTCTGGCACAGGCTGCACGAGCTAGTATTGGTCTGTGTTGTGAACCTACCCGTTGGACACGGTTTGCAGGTAAGAGACCCATCTACATCTTGGTACTGACCCGGTAGACAAGCTGTGCATATCAAACTCTGGCTGTCTTGATAGTAGCCAACAGGACATGTCCGACATTCGAATTGGCCAGTCTCTGGCGCCAGGTACCCATTGGGACAATCTCTACAGAATGACATGCCAAGCTGCGATTGATACTTGCCGTTTTGACATGCATTACACGACAGTTTTTCTGGATAAATCTGGTAGAATCCACTAGGGCAGGATTTGCATTCTTTTTGGCCGGTTTCGTCCTGATATCGGCCAGAAAGACACGACACACAGGATGCCGAAGACGACTCCACGGAGTTCGAAGTATAATAGCCGGTTGGACACAGAACACATATAGACCTAAATATAGCTTCCCGCGGTGTGTTCGCCATAACATTCAAAACTTTTGTGAACTTTCCAGGTTCACAACTTGAACACAATGGCTGCGCAACGTCCCAGTCCAGCCATGAAATGTCCTGCCAACCACTTGAACTACTTGCACTGCAGTTGCTGCGGACGTCTTCTACAGTGGCGCAACTGCATTTGAACGGGAAGGATTCCTCAACCTTAATCGCTCTCAGGAAATTCGTCTTGGCCGATCCCTCAAGAAGAAGAGAGTCAGGGGCTTGTTGCGTTGCCAACGACTGGCATGCAATATAACAGTCGGATAAGGTCGTCTTTCCACTAAATTTTGGTGTTAAAACGAACGAGGGGCTTTCATGAGAGCAAGTTATTTCCTGCAGATTTATATTGAGGATGACATTTGGTTCGAGCAGAACATCTGTTCCGTCTTGCGTGACCATTTCAAGCAAACCGCCCTCTGCGAATTTTTGTATTGTTTCCTTCATGTATCCCTTGACATTATTCCCAGGACACGTATCGCACGTGCCATATTCAGGCCCGTTTACACTTTTGCCTGGGCATCGAAAGCATGAATTTCTGACAAAGTTGGGCCATGCTTTAGATTGATCAGGGTTTTGTTGGCATATGTACTGAAGGGACGGAACACATTTCCGTGTCCCAGCTACGCCCCAGAAGACAGTTGAGGGGTCTATATTTGGCATATACCAACAGCCTTCAAAAATTCCGACGCGTCGTTTCACATTTTGAATGCCGAGAGATTGTGCGGCTTGTTGACAACTTTCAAACGAATTAATATCTGTCAGATCAAGCATACTACATGTCTCTGAAAAAGAAGTTTTCTGGTAAAGTACTTCCATTTTCATGAAAGGTGGCATAACAAGTGACTGAGGAATGTTTGACTCAATTATATCCCTATACAATCCAGAATCTATACGTATATAGCTGCCAGGTTGTGTTGAATATCCATATGGACAGGACAAAACAGGCAGGAACTGTGGCAAATCGTACGTCAGAAGATCATTCGCCTCTGATACGTGTAAAAGTGATGCAGGCACCAATGCACAGTCCTGTAGCATACTTCCGTGCTCGTTCTCTTGGTAATACCAAGCAGTCGCTGACGAGACTGCTTTTGGCATATTCAGCATGTCTGTTGATATGTCAAAAACACCCGATATTTTCTTGACCCGACCTACCGGGCACTCCAAGCACTCTCTAGACCCAGCTGGAGCCCACGTGTTCCTGGGACACCGCTTGCAGACTGTATCGACATAGTCGTGCTCATTTTTTGTGGTCAGTTTTGGCTTACACGCATCCATGGCGTTCGTTCGCGAAGAACATTGAACATCGACCCTGGTTCGAGTCATGCCTTCTTCAGGTTGATAATAACCAATGGGACACTCTTCCTTGTACGCCAATGACTCAAACACTGAGCAGATATACCCTGGCGGGCATAATCCACCCAAGTATGGGTCTTCGCCTTGAATATAATCTTTAGTAACGTACAACCCAAATATCGACTTTTTCGCGTTCCAAGTGTACGTGAAACAAGTGTCGAAACGATCGTACGAGGCTTCGTTTCCACGATTCACGCCTCTACCCTGTTCGTGTCGGTATAGTCCATATCCAGACTGTATTCGCTTCTCCACACACGAAGCATATGTCAAACACTTGGGTACTCTCACCGGGTGTACCTCAAATTGGCTAGTAATATCAGGAGACGGGATGCTCACGTCCGGAAGGACTACATACCAGAGTCCATCTTTTACAGCAAGTGCCGTTGATCCCAGGGTTGTTGCGTGTAGCTCTGCATAAACTTTATGGGTAAACGTTGTATTGTCTACCATAGCTTGCGATCCACCCCTGTAATTTTCGATATAGGCGAACCTCTCTCTCCCGCCTGCTTTCGAGAGTTCAGCACATTGCTGAATAGTTTCGATTGGCTGCTCAACACCCTCGGAATCCTCATAGAATGAATAAGCTGATGATGGACCGTCACAAACATAATGAATGGCTTCTTTAAAAAAGGAATCAGCATTGCCCATAAAGTGCACTTGCATTTCGCGATCCTTCGCATAAAAGTCACAGACGCCAACACCGTTGCATTTCCTGGATTGAGCGCCAATCGCATTGTCCCACCAAAAATCAGTCGCCTCGCTACTTGTCTTGATCAACTTGGACTCGGACCTCACACCTCTGCCAAACAATCCGGGACATGGTCTGCAAATGTCCTTTGCCGAACCGTAGAACGAATGGGTGTTGTACGCGCCGACAGAGGAATAATTCGTCCTTGCAAAAGTACCATCTTGTCGAGACTCCCATTGCATGCCGTCCAAAGGTTTATAGTATTCTACATCCTTGTCAGGTTCCAAGAATATATCGCGTCCAATGGCAAATCCAGAGTCAGTGCGCTCGTTTATTACAGAACTCACAAAGGGCAGATTCGTATATCTCGAGTACGGCTTGCTATTTTTGGGACCCAAGTAAACGTATGGTTGAAATCCGTTCGGACAGCACATATGGCTAGGATCCATCGAAATAGAAGGACACACGCAAAATGTCGAAGGAATGGTCACCGCACGTTGAGGCCTATACGTATTTACAATTCCATATCTATAAGTGTAGGAATGGGGTACGTTTTCACATCTGCCGCCATTCAAACATACGGCACACTCGTATTGACAATTCGGGCCGTGAAAACCATTGTTTGTTTGCATCTCGTCTGGCCAATACGTGTACGTCTTATCTACGGCCGACCAATACCCAATTGAAGTGGAACTGTCCTGCTGATGCGTGCCTACGCAGGCTTGGCAATCATTCTCATACGCATTCGTTGGGTTATATCTTTTAAACCACATATGGCCCCGCCTGGGGGTATATTCTGACAATTTCAACACAAACGCAGAATACTGACGATACAATACCATATAATATATGGGTCTGTATACGGTTTCTTGTTGTTGGAATTGACCATAGCCTGCGCATATCTGACCCTTTGGACAAACCCTCGTATCAACGACAACAGAGTCGCTACTGCTGTCGAGTACGCCGAGCCCGCCACAGTAACAGAGTCCAGAACCAAATTTCCCATACCAACATTTCCCCTTACCATTGCACATTGTATCGTCGGAAATGCCATTATATCCTGCACATTTCACCTTGCACGTCCTAGTGGCGAATCCTCTTTGACACTCGTCACAGATTGGAGATGACCAGAACCCATTGCGACTATCAGAATCACAAGAGCATGATGGACACAGTAATACACTGTTTGGTCTTACCTCGCACGTCTTTGTATATTTCTGAACAGATTTGGAGTCTATTTTCATACCAAATACATAAGAAAACATCCCTTGGAGCGAAAAACAATTTTCGACAGAAGTTGAGCCTTTCGCTGACATTTTACCGGATGGACAGCTTTTGCACGTTGTCTGGCCGTTCAAATCTTGCCAATTACTTTCGGGGCACAACACACAGGTACCCGAGACGTCTAGGGATCCTGGCGGACATGGTATGCAATCTGTTGCGCTTACTGACGCTTCGCTCAGCGTTACCCTGCCAACGGGACAGTCCTCGCATGAGAAAGACGCTGTTGAAGAAGAGAACTTGCTTATTGGACATGCGTGGCACGCGCCCTGTCCCTGAAACCCTTGGAAATGTCCAATAGCGCATTGCTTACAATTCGATTGTCCCAACACATCTTGCGATAACCCTTGTGGACAATTTATGCAATTCTTAGATGCTATAGCAGGCTGATATTGACCAGCGGAACAATCTACACACTGCACCTGGTCACTTATCGAGTACTTGCCACTTTCGCAAGGTTGGCAACTTTCTGCCAACTTTCGATATCCAGCAGCACACACTTGACAGTCTTGTAGACATATCTGGCAATCGCTTTGGCCAGCATCAATATTGTAGTAACCTGTCGGGCATTCTTGGCACGGTTCGTTATTTTTTGAAAACTGACCAGCTATACATTCAGTGCAAGCAATTTGTGCGGAGGACCTGTATTGGCCCACAGGACATTCTTCACAATCCATGGTGTTGGTGTTGAATACATATCCTTCAACACATTTGCTACATTCAGACTCAATGACGACGTGCGACGTTGGATATCCGAGGCCCTGGCATGTTTGGCAATCGGTATTAGAAATTGCGCCATAAGAACTAGTTGTTTTGCCGACAGGGCATTCTGCACACTGCAGCACCTGTGGATCTGACGAGAATCTACCCTTGGAACACTCCAAACACTGGATAGATGCACCGTGCTTTCCAGGTGGACACGCCACACATTCAAAGTCTTGTTTCTCGAATCCTGGCGGACAGAATATACATTGACTGCTATCTTTGTCTGGCACCATATATTGTGTGCATTCTTGGCAAACTCGATTGCCATTATTCACGCGCCCAGACGGACAGATATTGCACTCTTGGCCATTACTGTACGTTCCAGGACCACACTGTTGGCACGCGACAGTAGGATCAGAACATTTCATACAATAGTACGAACCTTCGCCGAAAAGATTTGGATATTCGTCGTTAGAAGCATCGCACGTATCACAACGAGACGTATTTCTAGAATAATAACCAGTGGGGCATTTTTCACAGAGTGTTGTAGCCACAGAGTTGCTGAAAGAACCACGAAGACAATCGTTGCAAATGCCAGTGATTGAATATTTACCCTTTTCACATGCTGTACACGTACCGACCACGGTCCCATATCCAGCTTGACAACCAATGCAACGTATTGTACCATCGGCACCTGTCCCTTCGGGGCATTCGAAACATTCTGCGGCGCCAAGCACGTTAGAAATTTGACCAGGAACACAATCTAAGCATTGTATTTGCGTTTCAGAGTACTTTCCTAATTCGCAAATAGAGCAATTGCCTTGTCCTGTCAATTGTTGCGTATAACCACTAGGGCAATTTTTACACGACGTTAAAGACTTGCCTTGGGGGTCAGCATAAGTCCCTTGGCCACATTCTTTACAAGAATCTTCTGAAAAATATTTGCCGGCTGGACAAAACTCACAGCGTGTTTGATCAATGCTCGCGATTGTTCTACCGGTACATACTGTGCATGCGGGTAGATAGTCAAACTCTTTCACTTGGCCGTTTGGACAAGCTTCGCAAACTATGTCGGCAAAATCGTAGAATGAATATGCGGTATAATACGCTATGGAGCCCATGCAACCCGACCATGTCTTATGATTGCAGTAGCATCTTCCGACGGCATCGACTGAAAAGCCGAGAGCCGCTCCTCGCGTGGACCACGGGCCGTAGTTGTCACCCGAGGCAACTTTTTCTCCTTCCAGGCACGCCTTTGCACATTCTATTTGGTTGGATGTAGAGTCGGTTCCAGGATTGTCGCTAGCCCCGTTGTAAACGCGAATGCCTATCGCACCATTGCAAAGGCCAACCCCTTTGTACGAAAACGATAACTCCACATATTTACCGGGTTGACAGCGAATACAATTCTGTAGTCCAGATTCAAAGGTACCAGCTGGACAGTCTTCGTTGCATATAGCGGACGCCGTGGGACTCCTCTTTCCGTTCGGACAATCAAGGCAAGACTCCATTCCCCACGACGATGCATAAGTGTTTTGTCCACAAGCTTCGCACAGAGTGGATCCCTCCTCTGCATAAAAGCCAGTTGGGCATAAGCGGCATACCTCAAGTTTGCCAAGATATCCAGGGCTTTCAAATGAACCAGCCGGGCATTTTGTGCAATTTTCATCGACAGTTTCGGCACCAAACCTGAAGTCCTCGAACGTTATTTGTCCTGGAGCACAAACCCGGCACTCGTTGTTTACGACTTGCTTGCCTTCTGGACAATCTTCACAGACACTCGAACCATTCTTTCCATATTCACGGTACTGGCCAAGAACTTTCGTTGCAACCTGACGCAACCCGCATGGCTGACACGGTTTTTGACCTGATGACATTTGCCCAGCAGGACATTCGACACACGTGCCGTTATCGTAGGCATATCCAGGACAACATAAAAAAACATTTTCTAAATCGTTCGTCATCGTCCATCCTAAGTCAGAACCAATTATTCCAGTCAAACCGAATGCAACTGTACTCATCCTGTCGTCGTTTATTGCCTCGGTTCTACTTACCGGCATGCACCGGCACGTTCGACCGGAAAACGTCACTGATTTCACTTTGAAAGCCTGCTTGAACTTGAGATAAGGGGCGCTTAAATCGTAATTGCCATACGGGGACATGCTACCGCCTATGTTATGACAAAAAAGCCTATTATTTGTCAGTCTTAATTCTCGTTTGATCACATATCTACCGTCCATTGCCGATCCTCTCCAGACGTTTCCTGTTTTAAAAAACGTCATTGCGGGACATTCGTACTGCGAAACTTCCAGACGAATCTCAATTACATCTTCCATGCGAATAGTATAGTCAACATCCCAAGGCCCAAATGGAATCACTAGTGTGTCTATAGCAGCACATGCCGAAGTACACTCCGCAATTTGTTGTTGAACTGTACCTGACTCACGGAATTGGTCACTTGTACCAAATTTGACTAACCCGAAGTAAGAACCTGGCAAATTATTACCTGGAGACCAAACAGCCGGCCACCCACTAAGCAATTCCACTGGTGCTGGAATTGCAGAACATGCCAGACATTCTTTTCTGCCACTGGCTAGCGTATATGTGTTGTCTGGACACTGGACACATGCCATTGATCCCTCGTTCGGTTGGTAAGTTGATTTTTCGCAGTCGACGCATTCGTACTCTGTTTTCGTGGGATTGTAACAGACTGTCACGTCATTCTCAATATTGATGTGATTACATCCTGGCGTATAATCGTTGGTGCTTTGCGATTTTCTAGTGGTGTGGCAAACCAACGAACCTGCACAGTCTAAATTGCTCTCGCAAGATCCCTCACACTCTTGTAGCCGACGGTGTCGCATGTATGTTCCAAATATTACCATGTCCCATTCCCATGTCGAATACCAATTATCGTTGTCACTGCAGTGATCGTTGTCTGATAAATGGTAACATTTGCACGTTCCAGTCTTAAATGCTGCAAATTGGAGGGTCATAGACATGTCAGAGTTGGGGTTATTGCCTAAAAGGTTGTCTTTCAGCGCTTGCGTGCACAATTTCTGACACTCTTGAAATGTTGTCAAGTCTTCTCCAGTACTGACAGATGTAAAGGTTATTGCGTTCGTCAGTGGATCTCCGCCACAAACTTCGTCGACCGAATGTCCCAAATCTTGAGAACATAAACCGACTAATTCTCTGTCTACGTCAACGCCTGGCCTCGATGAAATTATGTCACAATCAATATTGTACATGAATGACTCTGTGGACAGATCTTGTGGCGTTTCGCGTATGCAATAATCTGCATATGGGTTACTCCCGGCAAGACCCAAACATCCTGTAAACGGCTCGCCGTGATTTCTTTGAAAACACCGAAGTCCTGGCGCACACTGAGTGTCATCGTCGCAATCGGCATAACATTCTGGTATGCCGTCTACTGGGAACTCGTTGTGCGTGTCCCAACCTGTGTGTACCGAATCAATGGGCGTTTTCCCGCTGAAAAAACGTCCCGGGCTACATTTCTGACACTCATCGTCCTTGTAAACGGATCCTTGTGAACATGTGAAAGCGCTTACCGAACTCCAATACGTAATCAATAATACAAACACATACATAAAACAGAAGTTGACAATGGCCTTAAATACATTTGTTTTTCTAGAATAAAAATATAATATGCTTTGATTAAGTGAACCAGCGTGAATCCATAGAACATGGATGGTTCAGGGATAAACGCGTTTCATCGGTGTATTCATTTAACTTGATTCTTGTTGGATCGGTTATACCTGTGTAGACCAAACATGTACTTGTCTCATCCGAAAATGCAAATCCAAAATGGGTCTTTTTGGCTTCTTCGTAGCATTCCGTTTTCGTATGGATATTTGGTATATGTGTCCAGCAATTTGTCCATACACCTTGGCCAATCTTTATGGTATCTGTTTCTTCATCCCGGACAGCATTTAGGTCAGCTGATTCAATTGGTATATTATATTCCTCGTGATAAGACACAGTAGGGTACTTTGATTGGCCCATTTCAACACGCATGCAAGTTGCGTCGTTTTCTTTACGCCCTTTGTACAAAAGGCTCGTTTTCGCAAAGTACGCAAAAGACGAATGGTTTAGAGGCTTCACTGAGAACTCGTCGCTTGACAGGCCGGGAACGGAAGTATGCATAGAATACAAGTTATTAAGGTATACAGAGTTCCACCGCAGAATGCCCTCACACTCATCAACCATGCTGCATTCCAATTCGGCGTCAAGCCTAGTCATCAAACGTCTACCTTCGCCAGTATCTTGAGATAATGCGTTGAACCAATAGCCATTAATATCGGTTGTCATTTGAATATACTGCTGACTATAGGCTGGTGCCAAAGCAATGACGTCGAGACTCGACTCGGAAGGATAAAGTGCAGGGTATGCAGTAACCACGAACGTATTGCCAGATATGCTCAGTGAGATCAACTGAACCGGGCCGGCGTGCGATACTAATATTTCCGATCCAAAAGTTATCTCACAACTTGTCGGGGTCCATGTCGTCGATAATGAAATCCTTTCGTTATTGACCATATAAGTCAACGATCCAGATGATGATCCGTGTATGTACCGCATCTTGAACATAAATAGCGAACCAGATATTTCTGGGATTAAGTCTACGAGTCCTGTGGAATCAACCAGCTCAATAGTGCAGTCTGTACTTTCACATTCAAACGCATTCGTCGCCAAGTGTCCAGTCGTTTTCGGTATTGAATCTAATACCATTGGGGTATTTTGAAAAATGCCTAGACACATTCCAATAGGGTAAACACGATTTTCCAATACCCTCTGGTCAACGTCCAATGCGCGGTTCATTTCATTGCAAGCTAACTTAGCCATTTCACTACTAGAATATTGAGTGGTACTACGAACATGGGAACCAAAGGTACCTTTTTGTTCTATGAAATTTTCGACCTCGCAACTGTCGTAATATTCACGCAATGCGTCGTCGTAATATTTGCGATTGCGCGCAGTCAAAGAATCCAAATAATTGTCACCAGTAAACTCGAATTGGCTTTGGGAAACCACGGCCGTACCACAACCGCCGTGCAACGAACAAACCTCTTTTCGATCATTTTCAGGACACTCAAACTGGCAGGCATCGCCGGTGTATCCCTGTGAACAGGTACATTGACCGTCCCGCTGGCAAACGCCTCTTGAATTACATATAGAAGACAAATCGTATCCATCGTATCCCGGACATGTTATTTCACATCCCTGACCTCTGAATGGACTATCTGTCCAGCGCGGCTGGCTATTGCCATAATTGGAAGAGGCCAACACAGATTTAGCAACTTCGCAGGTACATTCGCATCCAATGGAGCACTTTCCGCGACCGGAACATGGGAGTCCTACGTAGGGCAAAAGGCCAGGACATTCAGAATCGGCAGTCAAAGAACAATGACTCGGTGTATACTGTAATAATGAACTCGTCTGTTTCAACATGTTGTGCGACGACATTTTTTCGCCAGAAAGAAACAACTGCAACATTGCATCCATGCCACTAGTACCAGACACTGAAGAAACAGAGTCAAAGCTGGCGTCTAAATTATACAACCATTCTTCCAGGTGAATCGTCAAAACAAATGTACGCGCGATCGATTCACTATGCCATTGTACACGACCCGCGCCATTTGATCGGCTCAATTCCAACCCGAATTCAGTTATATTCCATCGCACATTCACAACAATTTCATCCCGGCCAAAGTCAATTTTCTGACTGTACACTTCGCCGATATTACCGTACAATCCGGATATGACTAGAGACCTCTCGAACGTGTCGCCTTCCAGCTCCACTGACAGAAAACTGGGCGTTGACAACGGGGTTTCTTCTAGCAACGATGGTTCCAATGACGAAAAGAAGGAACCGAGACCACTCTCAGACTCTGTCATTGGAATATAACGCACACCAGGTGACGCAAATCTTCTGGAAAGCTTCTCACGTATCTGCATATCTCTGTGGAGCGACCATCTTCCCTGGTGCATGTGAATGCGGGTGACCAGATCTAATGCCTGAGAATGCTCCTGGGTCACGCGCTGAACATTTATTGTTCTCCATTTGACTGCGTTATGCACTCGTCGTATTGTGCCGGCCGCCGCTGCAACATCTATGGTGAGCCACTCCTCCAAATATATTTCAACCTCAGCGGCAGGCTCTTCGTACAATGCGATACGCTGACCTCCTATAATAATCGATTCGTTGCTTTTTGAAATGACACAATCGACGACTGTGCCAAACGGCGCGACGAACCCCGGAGAGATTTGAAAAGGTGGCTCTTGTAATTGCAAATGCGGTTGCGAATTCCGATCAATGATTCCGTTTTCATATGCAGAATTGGTGCCGTCTTCAAAGAAAACATGCAGTGTGTCTGATGTTCTATTGCCATGAATTTGCTTTATTTTGCGACTATCCGACCAAGTCGTTAACTTTGCCCATTGGGCTGGACGTGTCAGCGTTGCATATCGAAGACTGAATAAACTATGTTCGTCGTTGACGCTTTCGACCAAAATTAACCTGTCGTAAAAAGAATACATTGGGGCCAGAATAGACGCCTTGGGCAACACGCTATCTACTGACGGAGTCACCAGTGTCCACGTCACAAAAACGATGTCGTAGGGCGACCAAGATCTTCTGGCGTATGTTATTTTATACAAATCTTTGAATTGACTGACCGTTCTCTCGTACGTATATTCGCCACCATAAGCATATATGTTTTCGGAATCTCGTTTCACAAACGAAATCTTGTCTCTTGGGATGTTTTCTGCACCGTAAGATCGCACCAACAGGGGACCGTTGTCGTATGCGTACATCTTTCCCTTTGCAAAACACAGATGAAAAGTATCTGTAATCTTAATTCGAGTACATTGGCCCCATGACGGAGGCTGGACACTTTTTAAGACCAGAGAAGGCTGTGCATCTGTTAGCTCAATGCCCATTTTCGAGACAGACTCCGAATTGTTCAAATACGAGAATCCGACAGGCAAGGTCGTCGGCCAGCACAAATCTCGAAACACTGGCAAAAACATATTGATGTTGTCAGAAATTTCCTTTGTTATCTTTGAATCTTGCAGCCCGATGATTGCGCCCAATGGGTCGGATTGATATCTCAGCGCTTGACGAAAAAGTGTCTCATCGGATTCAAATAGAAAACGCTCAGGGTATTGCCATCGATAAATGCCCAATCCAGATTCAAATGCAGTTGTATTGTACGAAATCTTGAGTTGTTCCACATCCGTATTGTAGCGCATGAACGGAGGAAAAGACCGGCAAATCCCATTGAAAGAATCGCAAATGCCATACTGTGACGCCATTGAATAACCATATGTGCCATTATTACACCTGTCGCACGGAATGGAGCACGCCGAACCTGAACCTAAAGAACATTGACATCTACCATCCATGGATGGCGATGGACCACGAAGCCAATTTGGAATGAATGGACCCGAAACGTTCGTCCCGAGACGCGTCTCGCCATTGACCTCTTGGTTTGTCGAATCGTCAATGATCTCACCCTCGTCGACTGCAAAACACCTGCCATTGGGACCGGAGCAAGCTAGCTCTTGACCATCAGAGATACCAGAGGGACAAGATAGCTCACACACTTTACCAGCAACGCCAGCAATCGCGCCCACGTCACAATCACACGTTGTCTTTGAACACACTCCTTGAATTTCACCTTTAGAAAGATCTGAACACCATCCCAACCACTGGCTACGGTTTAAACTTTGGCGTAATGAGTTAGAACAGCCCGGCAGCTCTGAGCATTGCGAATGGTACAACTCTGGGACGAGCACTGTTTTTCCTTCATGGTATGCGTCTTGCATGAGGCAAAAATCAGTTATGACAAGATCGCCAAGCGGACAGTCGCACGGCTCTGGTGCAGGCTTGACGGATAAGAATTCGTCGCGAATTTCGCAAATGCCCTTTGAAACGTTCGTCGAAGATAAGCGGGTCTCTACATCTCCCAGACATTCACTCGAACAATGCTCCTCGTACGCGGAATGTCGGCCTAAGCATTGCTTGAACCAATCAGTATCTATTGAACCACACGCCTGGGTAGCTGCGTCGTACTGTGCCCATGGCTCAACACATATCTCTGTCAAATTGACAGAAGCCCCGCCTAAAAAGGGAATTCGGTTATCCAAACCGGTTTGGATCGGCGCGAACGATGTCACGTAGTGACAATATGCGGTCCAATTTGTCGAGAGCCAATCGTTTTCGTCGCACCCGTCTGGAGTTGGTGGTGATTGCCACTCAGTTTGACTTGCACACGCACCAATATCGTTGCTTTGGTAATCACAATAGTCGCCATAACATACTTTCGACTTGTACTCTGGCATTAGTTTCCAAGAATCTGCCAATGCATTACAAATTGTTGTGGCATCTGGTTCAAACGGTACTACCAGAACCGAAAAGGGTTCTCGCCATCTTTCATGTATGTTTTCAATTGGTATTGGTCCACATGTCGGACTGATAATGATAGGATCTGCCCGAATATGGCGCCAACGCGCACCGCCTGCAACAGATGTTTTCGGCTGATCTGAGAATATCTCAAAATGATTCGCCCGGTGGGAACCCATGGACGTTAAAGTATGTTTACCGTAACGACAATGCTCGTCTTCATGACAGCCTAACGCGTACAAAAGACACAACGAATCCTCCGCATGAAACGACCATTGGCTACAATCCGAATGGCGCGCACATGCCGTTCCACAAGTATCAGAGTCAGAGGCGCTGAACGAATCAAAGGCCGCCGCTACCTTTTTGCGGTGATGGCGGAGACGGACTGACGATTCAACTTCTCTTGTACCCATCCAGCTGACTGGAGATCTGTCAACTGTCACACTAACGCCAACCTGCCAATCCTGAGCAAAATATGTATGGTTTTCAGCAAACACTGAATGATTCGCAGCTTGGATGCGCTTTTCGCCAATATGCGTTGCTTCTATAGACCAAAACCACCACATGTTTGGTTCAATGCTAGTCAGGCGGATACCATGATGTTCGTTGAGCGTATGATTCTTGACATACATAGACTTTGACCATACATAAACTTCAATGATCGTCTGTCCATCAGCATTTGTCAAACGCATCCCAGCCAATTCACCATCGTCTTCAGGAACATACAACCAACCAGACATGCGTATAGAGTCCTGCTGAGCGCCATTGTTATCCAAATAGTATCGGACTCCAGTGTTGTCATACTCAAATGCACTTTTCGAGATGACGCCATCGTTAAATGTCCAATCTGTATAACTTGACCTATTCTTGCTGACGTCAACGACAAAGAAACTTCTGTCTTCGGACTGGGCATTGGCGTCGTCAAAATCAAGAATCTCTTCAATCGCATTTACCCGTATAGACTCGGCATTGCACGTTCCGTACACGCATATCAATGTGCACTTTGTAAAGTTTCCCCTCAAATAAACCTGCGAGATGCCTTCTACAATTTCAGTATTGCATTGCAAACGCACCCTGTCGCGTGAATCGATCAAAGAGATGCTGATGTTGCGAATGTCTGTTTCTCGAGTTATGGTGTCAAACACTAAATGATTTTTCGTTTGCAAGTAAGCAGTTTGACCTGACCAACCCCCAGCCAACCCAAAGGGACCATTTGTGTTGAGAGTTTTACCGACGGGCTCTTTCGCGCAGTAGTCGTACCAGTTGAAATTATCATTGCAATTCCGAATGGTGTTTACGAATGATTCGGCCATGGCTTCTGATACTTGTTGGTCGTCGGACCATACCAAAGTGACGTCTGAACCCTTTTTCCTTAAAGATACCATCGGTTTTGTTTCGTTTCTCTGTTCGTTGAGCCAGATGACGGTGGCTTGCGCTCCAAGAGTTGCGCTGGCTGCCCCTCTAATGGTGAGTATTCCTCTTGGATGCAAATCGCCTTGGAACTCAAGACCATTTGATTTCACAGTCACGTTTTGTGATTCAATCCAATCGCAAAAGTAAGTTCTACTAGAGATGGTGGCGACTTGCCATGCGTTGCCATTGCGAGCGCATCTGTTATCATCTCTAAAATTGAACCGTTGGGGGGCAGTACATTGAACGGAAGCTGTAACATCGCACGAAGCTTCTGGGTCCGAACATAGCATGCATTCATCGTCGAAATGACAAGCTCCGAGATCGCATAACGTCGGCACGTCAGTAGCTTTTGGTATCCATGGGGCATTGAGTCCTTGCAAACAGCTTTTGCTGAATTCGTTTTGTACGTCTATGGGGGACCATCCTTTCTCGCCCCATCTTTGCACTAGCCTATTCGAATGCAACTCACAACCGCTTGGATTCTGGGGCCAGTATGAGGATGTTATGACTGCTTCAAACGTTTGGTCGCAATCTTGCCAGCCGTTTTCTGTCAAACAGCTTTCGGCTCCATCCACTAGCCCGTTCAGCAAAATATCAGAGTCGTCAAAAAATTTTGTTGCTTTTCCAGGACAATCCAGGGACCATTTTTTTGAATTCGAATACGATATGGTGTCCTTCTCGTCGGTTGCAGAAAGCCACTCGTCACCCGATATACCAGGTGATTTGTGAAAGGCTACACACTCTTGTTGAAGCTCTTCGATACGTACAGATGCTTTCGCTTTCGTTGACCACAGTGAATCCGGACCTTGAGGACACGCTACAAGCCACGGCAGAAACCAATTTGGTCGCTTTATAATAGGGACATACCATTCTGGCGCGTTGACCGCCAAATGATTGGCACAAAAGTCGTTTTGTGTAAAGTCTTCTAGTGCGCAAACCTGGTTTTTCAATGTTGTTTTAGTGACAGAGGTCCTGATACTTTCAACGGACACGTCCTCGCCAAATATACGCAGTACCCCATTCATTTGTATGCCACCAGGTATGGTTTTCTCTATTTTTGCTGGGTTTACTCTGTTCCTATACATGTGGCACGTGTAGAAAGCATCCATAGACGACATGGATGTGAGATTTCTGATTTTACCAGACGTCTCAGCACAAAAGTTTGGCCAATCAACGCCAGTAGAATCACAAGGCGGGTCCAAAACACAAAGACTCTCGACTGAGGTTTCGAACATTGCATCTGGACATGTTTTTGCACGACAATACGTTTTTGTTTCGCATGTCTGGTTTCCAGTCGGTTGGCATGAGCCGCTGCATGGTGGTGATTGCTGTCCACATTCCTGGTCCACCGCCCGTATATGTGCAAACGTTTGGTCGTATATGCAATCGCTTTGGGCATTGCACGTAGTTTCGAGTGTGTACTCTAAGCAAACCGGTACTCTTTCGTTCAGGAATTGAATTGGGTCAGCATAGGACGTTTTCCCACAAACTTCGTTATCGTTGACGGATGGCATGAGCTCGCTCAATGCTGCCTCGCACCAAGTCGCGCCGTCTCTAAATTCGGCCATGAAGAACTCTTCCACAGCCGTTCGACAGGTTCCGTCTGGGGCATATGTACATGAAGCTTGATTTAGAACAGGAGGATACCAGCCGTGCAACATGTTTACACAGAACTCATCCCACTTGACACTGTATATATCTTCCAAGCATTGTGTTGACGCTGCACACGTAAAGTATCCAGGAGACTCTGGTCCACTGCTGAAAAAAGACTTGCCGTCCTGCATAAGCGAATCCCACGGACTGCTTTGTCTTGCACAAAATGCGCCTTCAATAGTTGAGCAATCTTTGTCCTTATTGCAACCTCTTGTATATCCCATATCGTCGACAGCAATGCCCGTGCTGCATTCGCCTCTATCCGAACAGATTTCCTCGTTGTATCTTGGACAATGAAATTCACAAAACTCGCCGTAATAATCAGGATTCGGTGGGGGCGCCACCCTGAAGTTTTGCTTTATCAATCGTTGCCGAGTTTCAGACGTATACGGGTCAAAAGGAACACATTCACAGCGGAAATTTCTACTATTTGGATTGAACCACAGTTCAAGTTCGTTTCTCACACATCGGCCATGATCCGAACATTGAAGCCCGTCCGGACTTGTACATTGGATGTTACATTGCTCGCCAGTGGTTCCTTCGTCGCATTTGCACGTACCATCCGCATAGCACGAACCTTGTGACGAACACACATTACAGTCGGCGTCAGGTCCAAAATGCGAACCGACTTGTGTGCATACTTTTTGCGCTTCCACGTCGCCCATCAAATCATAATTGCGCTCTGTTGTTGAAATGTCAAAATAGATTGCTTCGTCTGACAGCTTGCCGTCTGACGCGCAATAGCTTGTACATCGGTCAGGGCTAGACATTGCAGTAGGATACCAATTCGGTTTGCACGTCGCACAGTTCTGTAGAGGGTCTAATGTATCTAGGTCGATGGACGTTCCCGGCATTGTATACGTGTCGCATATGCACAAGTTATTGTAACCATTGTACAACGGGTTGCAGACGCCTCGGTTTGAACACGTTCCTGGCTCGCACGTTGTCGAACAGTGTGGTACAGACACGTTTGAAATTGTCCATGTGGGATAATAATCAGCACGACATTCTGCGCAGAAAGTGTCAGGGTCGGTGCCATCACAAATACAGGTAACGAATTCATTGCCTAATTGTGTTTCGAGCTGACAAGCGCCATGCCCATTGCAGCCAATTCGATTGCCATTCGTGTCTGAATTTGGTTCATATGTTTTTGAAGAATCGCAGAACAACTGACAATTGGAACCGAACCAATTCTCCACACATCGTTCACAATACGCTCCTGAAAAATGCACTTCTGTTGTGCCCGATGTGTAATCAAGACACTCACAACTTGCATCTTCGTTGCAAGTTCCGTGGCCAGAACACGTGTACTGTTCAGAACACGAACAGTCGTTTCCTGACCAACCCTCGACACATTGACACGCAGCAGTCGTATTTCCAGACAAACAGCTGCCATGCCCAGAACAACTTGTTGGATATGAAGCATCTCCGGGGCACCGCTGCTCGCAAAACGCACCTGTCCAATGTACACTGCAAGCACAGCTGAGGGCGCCTCCAGAATCGTAACCACACGTGCCATGCCCAGAACACGGTAACTCATTTCCACCTGGACTGATACAAGACTGATCACAGTCTCGGCCAAACCAATTCGTTTCGCATACACACTGTAATTGCCCCCCAATGGATTGGCATTCGCCCTGCCCGACCGGACACTCAATACCAGCATCAGAACATTGAAGCACACATTGTTCACCTGTTCTAGACGTAAAGTATCCGGCGTCGCAATCACAGCCCCCATTTGACGTACAAGAACCGTGGCCGTTACATGCGTTACACGTACCACCAAATCCACGGATCCCAATACAACGAGGATCTGTTGACGACGCGTCTGGCATGCACAGTGTATCACATTTTGTCCCATAGTGCTTGAAGACACCTTCGAGTTCTATACAATTTCCACGGCAATTCTCTTCGCTGTGGTCACTTGCATAACACTTGTCACACAGCGTTCCTGTCCACTTTTGGTTTGTTGGACATCGACAACCCCAACGACTAGACGAATTCTCAACAACAGAACAAATCCCAAGATGTTTACATTGACAACTTTCACAATATACACCCCCAAAGACACCGTTTGTATTGTCACAAATGCAATCGCCATTGCGATACTCAGAGTCATGCTGACACGGGGTCACAATTTGATTTACATATCCCACCAAAACATCCGTAGACATCGCCAGCAAAACTACTAACCCAGCCGTTACAACAGTACATAAACCGTAAACCGGGAATGCACTCATTTATACTTTGCATTCATGCCAATTAAATACTTCAGTTTTGCCTAAACATATACTCAACATAAGCGATTATAAATATGGCGTGTCCGATCAATATGCAAATGAATGTTTTACCTTTGGATATGATTCGGGTCATTGCATCGTATGCAACCATGCAAGAACTTGCATTATTACGAATTGCTTCCAGAGATTTTGACCAAGCCGACATTCAACGCCAAAAGAGATTTGCATGGTGCAAAGCAAATATCAGAGATTCCTTTGTAAATATAACATCCGGTAAATGTGTCGACTGTATGTGTCAAAAATTAAAAGCAGTGTGTATTACCATTGGGAACGGAGACTCTGAAGACCCGTCAGTTCAAATATTATCCAACTATTGTTCGCAACACGCACAACAGTACTTAAACATGGGGCTAGATGATTTAGTTGAGACCACAAATCGGCTAAACTATACATAAAAACATCAATATCATTCCTTTTTTATTTAGAATTGTAAGTTCTCTGGCTGTTTTACTATATTAATATATGTGTCCAACCTTCCACTCTTTCCATAAATATCTTCCTTCACGCTATATCCTCGTGCAATAAGAAATGCGCGTGCGCTTCTAACAGCGTCTCGATACTGCCCTTAGCCTACTTCAAGGAATTCATGTGTCCACCCAAGGGATCCAGCCAAACGCATTAACTCGCTATTGTCTAGATACAGGGTCATTTTTAAAATATAGATATACATTTATACTGAAAAATAAATAAATTGGCAATTGCGTTTGCACAAATTTCAATTGGCAATTGCGTATCACTCGATCATGGACGATAGACAGCCAATATACCGCCTTTGAAGTTTGCTTGCTTACCACTACTCAATCGAACTACAAACTTTGCAGGGGTCAGACGTATGACAACTCCGGTTTCGTCCTGATATTTTCCTCTAAGAACCTTCACCCTGTCCCCGATATTGAATTGGCGCACACGCGCAAACCTGCACCCAGCGAATATATTTTGTCCAAGTTTCCGCACCGCACCCGGCATGGTCACATATGCCAAACTAGTGCAGTTTTCGAATGCAGCGTCTCCGATGGTCTGCAACCCATCCGGAAAGGCCACCGAGGTGAGACTACTGCACTCAGAAAATGCCCAGTTTCCGATGTACTGCAACGCATCCCCAAAGGTCACCAAGACCAAACTACTGCACCGTTGGAATGCATGGTGTCCGATTTCCTGCAACCCATTCCCAAAAGCCACCGAGGCCAAACTAGTGCAGTTTTCGAATGCAGCGTCTCCGATGGTCTGCAACGCATCTGGAAAGACCACCGAGGTGAGTCCGCTGCACCTAGCGAATACATTTTGTTCAAGTCTCCGCAACGCATCTGGAAGGGTCACCGAGGCCAAACTACTGCACCGTTGGAATGCAAACTCCCCGATGGTCTGTAACGCATCCGGAAAGGTCACCGAGGCCAAACTACTGCACGCATAGAATGCACTCATTCCTATGGTTTCCAGCGCATCCCCAAAGGTCACCGAGGCCAAACTAGTGCAGTCATAGAATGCATCGTCCTCAATGGTCTTCAACGCATCCGGAAAGGTCACCGAGGCCAAACTACTGCACCCATAGAATGCATTGGCTCCGATGGTTTCCAGCGCATCCCCAAAGGTCACCGAGGCCAAACTACTGCACCCATCGAATGCATCGTCTCCAATGGTCTCCAACCCATTCCCAAAGGCCACCGAGGCCAAACTACGGCACCCAGAGAATGCATTGGCTCCGATGGTCTTCAACGCATCCGGAAAGGTCACCGAGGCCAAACTACTGCACTCATAGAATGCAACCCTTTCGATGGTCTGCAACGTGTCCGGAAAGGCCACTGAGGCCAAACTACGGCACCTATAGAATGCCCTGTCTCCGATGGTCTGCAACCCATCCCCAAAGGTCACTGAGGCCAAACTACTGCACTCATAGAATGCTTCCTTTCCGATGGTGTGCAACCCTGCCGGAAAGGTCACCGAGGCTAAACTACTGCACCCTTTGAATGCATAGTCTCCGATGGTCGTTAACCCTGCCGGTAAGGTCACTGAGGCCAAACTACTGCACTCATAGAATGCTTCCTCTCCGATGGTGTGCAACCCTGCCGGAAAGGTCACCGAGGCTAAACTACTGCACCCTTTGAATGCCCTGTCTCCGATGATTCGGAGTCCTGCCGGTAAGGTCAACAAGGTGAGACCGGTGCACCTTTCGAATGCATTGGCTCCGATTTCTGTCACGCCCTCCTCGATGACCACTTCTCTGATATCCGTCCTTCCTTGGAATTGTCCTTCGCGGACATTGGTGTTGATCGTCAGCTTGCCGTCGGAGGAAGTGTCATCCCCAAAGCCGAGTGTCGTGCAGCACACTTTACAGACCAAATGCCCGCATTCAAAGGCCTCCATGTTTTCGAATTCCTCATGGCAAACGCAACATTTCAACATTAGGTCGGCGTTGGGATAGATGGTTCGCGTGGTCGTCGACGTCTTTCTACAGATTGGACATTCCAAAGGATTAGCCGAAAATAAATTTTCTGCAGGTGCGAATTGTTTAAACATTTGCTTTCTAAAATCATCCCTGTATTTATACAGTGTTCAAATTGATGTGGATAGGAAAAATATTTTGCCAGTAGATGGTATGTTATAATAATGGTGCAACTCACTGCATATGTAAGTGCAAATAATCGAATCACTGACCATGTATAGCTATGAACTGTCATTTGTACTGAAAAATAAATGAATTGGCAATCGATCTTGGCAATTGCGTTTGCGGAAATCTCAAATGGCAATTGCGTTTGCACAAATTTCAAATGGCAATTGCGTTTGCGGAAATCAAGAGTTGAATTCATAGAGTTTGAAATCTTTCGGCCGTGGAGGTATATAATCTTCTTCTGGATATTTTTGGTTTGGAGCCACGTCGGCCGCGTTTACCGTGGCGCCGTCGTGAAATTCTTCAGTACCGTGCCTATCTGTTGCAAGGGCCAATAGCAATTCACGAGAAGGTCTCTGTATCGAGGGCGCGAACTTCTCAGCGATTTCATCGAACAGTTCCGCTGCAGCGGTTACCAAATGTGTCGACGTTCGGAAGTTCGCAGGCACAATACTTTCGATTGTGTTTTTTGGGTCGTCATAGAATCCACCGCGTAGTTTATTAATTGTGATAGCTAGCGTGGTGGGGTCGTCAAACATATCCACGCTGGTTGCAATACTATCCCTCCTTACCTCAAGTGACTCCACAGGATAAATGTCATATCCTAGGACCATGTTTCGAAGTAACGAGAATGGCGTAATAGGCCACGCTTTCTCGTGTGTAATTTCAAATATAAGTAATCTTTTTAACGCCTTATAGCCCTCGCGCTCATGCAATTGTTGTTGTGACACGGACCGCTCTGACGCCTTCATATCGCGAATTTTTTTGGCACCCTTTTGGGGAGTAAATATAGGCAAAAGTGTTTCCATTGTGAATTTCTGCATTTCTTGGTAAAAATCCAACATAGATGGATTCGACCAAAAATTACGCTGAGTGCGATACGTGCGATGTTTAACAAATGTATCATAATACCATTCTGTTTCCAACATTGTACGTCTCGCATGATTCACGTCGTGTGCCCAGAAATCCAGCGGAGAGTTCACATATTGGTCAGCGTATGTTGGTTCACAAACAACTCCGAGAATATGAACAGGAACACACCGAAGTTTTATTAGTACCGTAGAACCAACGTGAGAACAAGTTGGTAAAAGTACGATATCATTTCGATCGACATCTGTCAGCATTGTCAAGTAATATTCGTATCTGAAATTGTGATAATAATCAGGATATTCATTAAGTGAGCGATGATAACTGTCAATTATCGACAACATTCTTTGGATGACATATATTGTTGCTCTGTATGGATACATATATCGTGTTTCGATTTGGATGCCAGCCAAAGCAGGAATTAGTTGGTCACGAACAACTTTCTGTTCTGGCAAAGAGAACCAGGCAGCACATTTCTCGTCTTGAAACAAATACTGAATAAGAAACCCCACGACACCTTCGAACTCGTACTGAAAACTGACTGTTTCGCCTTCATTCTGTAGACGTTGGCGCATCATAGAATAGACTCTCATAGGGTTTTTGCAGAGCTCTTTCACAAACTTTTTATGTCTTTTAATCGCAGGGTTGTAATCATTGGTAGCAAATAGGTGTTCAATGCGTTGTTTAGGCGTGCCAACACGTATGTCTATACGGTCTTCTCTAGCCGATGTCTTCTCGCTTTTATCAGGGACAGGGGTATATTGCTTAAACATTTATTCTTTTTTAACTTAGCTTTAACACTAATATACACTAAAAAAACTGATTTACGTATCACTCGATCGTAACATATCCTACATGTCGAACCTTCTACCGCGCGTGGAGCGGTCATGATATAGTCTGTAAATGTCGTCGTTTGCACCTATAAATGTGTGCACAAGTTTAGTGTATGTCGAGACAAAACTCTCTCAGACATTATCTTCTGAAAAGTTCTACAGAGAAGAAAATCGAACGCGCTACCAAAGAATTCAACGACACGCACGAGGGCGTTGTCGAACAGCATTGCAAGTTTGAAGTGGATCGATTAAAGCGCGCATTAGAAGTGTCTGCTTCTCGTCGACACAAATTGATCAAAGTAATTCTCGAACTCAAAGACGAAAAAGAACACCTTGAAAACAGACTCGAAGATGTTACATCCCGATTCGACAGTTATGTAGAACTTGGGTTAGAAGAAGAGACCATTAAGGAAGACACTCGGCGATTGAAAAAGGATTTAGACAAATTAAAAACAGCACTCAAATTCTAACATGTTTCAAGCATATGCTATGTACGGTTTAACCCAACAGTATAAACATAGACCTATAGAAGTATAAAATGTTGTTGTTTTCTGATTTACATTTATCTCCGAGTACATTCTCTACGTGTATGAAAGTACTACGTTTTGTGCACGAGGAAGCACTTCGACGAAAGACGACCGTTGGGTTCTTGGGAGATTTTTTCGACCGCGTGTACAACGAAGGCACTTTGCCTGTGGATATTCTAAACGAATTGATGAGATATTTCTCTGACGAATGGCGTGTCCCCATGATTATGATACCTGGAAACCATGACTATTTTGACGCCTCTGAGACTGAACACGGTCTTTCCCCCTTTCAATACGCGTCCCCACAATATATTCGAATTTTAGACACGCCTACAATGATCGGCACTCAACTTTGGGTGCCTTGGCGCCGCAACTTAGTAGAACTCCAGAGTATCATTGCCGAACATTCGAGTTGTGGTGTTATATTTGGACATTTCGACATAATTGGTTTCAAATTGAATGCAGCGCGCGTGTCTTCAGAAGGATTATCGGCGTCCATATTTCCAGATGGCATTCCAGTCTACACTGGTCACTACCACACACCCCAGGTACATGGTAACATTCGATATCTTGGGTCACCGTACCAATTGTCACTTTCTGAGGCCGAGGACAAGAAATCACTTCTCGTATTGGATGATCACTGGCATGTCTCCGATACAATCCCCCTAGATATAGGCCGAAAGCAGTACAAGTGGACAGCGAACGAGCTTTTAACCCGCTCTGGAATTTTAAGAGCAAACGACCGAGTCTCTGTGGCGTGTTCGCTTACCGAAAATTCTGTTTCTGATTTGCTGGCAGACTTGAAGGAACGCGGTGTTAATGTACAGATACGTCGTTTGGAGACAGAAACCGCGACTCGTGTCGAGAATCAGAAGGATATGGCCCCGTTGCAATTGCTCCAAGCATACGCAGATCGGGCCGCAATCGATACAAAGTCGAAACCATGGCAAGACATCTTGCAATGGATGAAAGATCATCCGAGTGAACAGATATCCACGATAACGAATGCTGTCACCCCAATGAAAATTGAGATTTCTGGACTTGGACCATTCAAGGGACCAATAACAATGTCTATGAGCGGCGACGGGTTCACGTTGGTATCTGCGGAATGTAACGAAACGCGAGGGGCGTCCAACGGTGCTGGGAAGAGCATCGTTACTGCCGGCGCATGGCTCTGGGCATGCACTGGTCAAATTGACGGAAGAGGTCCCCTAGCATTTGACAGTGAAACTTCGATTATTCACAAGGGCAGCGATACTGCTTCAGTGTCAGTTTTTGGTATCATGAATGGAGCACCCTGGAAAATCATGCGAACCTTGTCGTGCACCGGTCACAACAGAAAACACCACATACGTCTCTTCATAAACCACGTAGAACGCACCCGGTCGACACTGTCAGGTACACAACGCGCCATTGCTTCTGAATTGTTTGGCCTCGATGTTTCAGGCGCAGCATTGCATCAATGGCTTCTTAGGAACAGTGTTTGGTCTCAACAATCAGTGTCTAGATGGCTCGACGCCAACGACACCCAAGCTAAACAGGAAATACATGCCTTGGCAAACATGGACAACTGGAAAGCGCTATCCGATTTCTCAAAGGATTTGGTAAAAAAAGTCAAGGAACAAGTTTCTATGGGCCAATACGAAAAGCAGGCGGCCAAAGATGTATTGGCCGCGGCTATTCAACGCTATGAAGAAAGAGCCGAGCAGGCTGCACGATGGAACACATCCCAACAAGACCGCATATCAAGACTGCAAACAGAAATTGAATGCGTAAGAAAGACATATAACGAATCAGTGACGCCGATTGGCGAATCACCACTTGTGCCTGCGTTGGAACGCGAACTGGAGACCGCTACAACAAAATTAGAACATGCCCGGACACACCAAGCCGAATTGAAAGCCCAAACCAGACAAATAGAACGTTCTATTCCGGAAGATTGGCTCACTAAAGATATCGCCCAGGAAGAAGAGACCTTCAAGAGTATTCGCGCTCCAAACGTCGACGAAGCACAAACTAAAAAATTACAATGTGCAGCCGAGAAACGGGCACGCGCAATACAGCTTGACAATAAGCGCAAGGAATTTAAAGAATTCCAAGAAAGGGGAGAATGCTCGGCCTGTGGCAGGGCCTTTGAAAGAGGCGATAATCATCACAACCATATGCGAACGCTAAAGACACAATTGGAAGCGTGTCGAGCCAAAACAGAGAAAGCGAACGCCGCTCATCAATGTGTCACGAACATCTACGAACAGGTGAAGAACGAATCGGACGAGTATCAGCGTCGTTTGACGTACATACAACAATCAAAATCATACCAAAAAATACAGCAAACGTTGTCTGCTGCTCGAGAAACGTTTGAAACATTGTCCAAACACCAAACAGAACTAAAAAATAAAGTCGACGCAATGCGCCAGAAAAACATTCTGTACAATGAGACAAGGGCGCTCTTAGATCAATTGCAGAGAACCGTTCAAAGTTCGGAACACAGACTGCGAGATCTAAGACAAGCACAATGTCCACATAATACCAACGACAATGAAAAAAAGGATGCACAACATACCTACACAATCAAATGCCAAACACTGGCACAACTACGCGTCGACTTGAACAATGCCCAAGCCATGACAAAGTGGACCGGGCCACGTGGAGTGCAGACTTTTGCCATGGAAAATACAGTCCTGAGACTCGCTTCCGTAATGACGCACTGGTTGCGACGATTCTTTGGAACAGAAGATATCAAAATGCGCGTCAAATTCGACGAAAAGGAACGTCTCAAACGCCACATTGACTGCCCTGCTCACACGGGTGTCATGTCGGGAGGTCAGTGGAGACGCTGTCAACTAGCATCATTTATGGCGTGGAAAGAAATGTCTGGCGCTTCCATGCCATTGCTCATCCTAGACGAGGCTTGCACGTCCATGGACACACCGGGCATTCGGTCTGTACAACAAACTTTCCGCGATTGGTGCGACGAGGATCCTAACAGGACATGCTTTTTCATAACACACGAACCTGAACAACATAGGGACACGAGCATATACAACAGACACATCAAGATTCTGCACAAACGGGGTCGTTCGCACGTTTCAGACGAGACCTCTTCTTACGAAACAAAAAGACAGAAAATAAGAAAATGAAACTTAAAAAAATTAATCCGTCGCTTCTCTGGCTCTTGTACGCGCTCTTTTACGCGCTCTTTTACGCGCTCTTTTACGCTGTATTTTTTTAAGTTGTCTATGTGATATCAGTCCCAACGCACAGACTTGTTCAATACCTGAGTTACCACCTAACATTCGTTGCAAGTGTCCCTCGACATCTTCGGGTAAGTTGAACGACCGCGAAATCAGTCTTGTAGTGTTGCGCTCCCGACGCAAACGAGCAACAGCATGCATAAATTGAATATGAGTGTATTTAGATCTAAACACGCTTTTGCAACGATAACGCCACCACCAGTCTATTATTCTCCGACCAAATCGCTTGCTCAGTTCCAATGTTATCTCGAATATAAGATCAGGGTCCTGATTCACCCACCCTCCGGCGTACTGCATTGCTTCATAATCGCCAATGCGTTTTCCTCCGTAATAATTTCTCGAAATAATCCGTGCTCGGTCCTGTAATCTTGGAGGACCGAGCACGGCAGCCTTAATTATACCAGGATCGTTAAGCCACTGTCTTCTCAAAGCAAAGTCCACATCAGATCTACCACGGTCAAGGAATTCGAGCGATCTTAAGCCATAATTCTCAACACAGCGCAGAATGAATTCACCGTCTGAAAAGAGGCCAACGGACGCATAGTCTAACACGTCACAATCATGCGACGCAAATGATAACAAAAGCTCTCGGTCGTTACTAAGGATCGTCCCGTAGCTCGACTCGCCAGTCAATTCAACGTCACGAAGCTCAATTACCTTTTGGGGGTATATTTCTTCTTTTTCTGGGTCGTCTACCAGCTGAGAAATGCCATTAATATTTACGATTTTCTTTCTGCAATACTGGTTTGCTCGAATAAGGAAATCGCGACTCTCAACGGTTTTGTCATTCAGTAAGTCAGCCTTACCAAGACGTTCAAGCAGATAATGTTTCGTCTCATAATTCTGTACAAGCATTCCAGTGATGCACAGTCGTTCGAAATAGTCCATCTGTAAAAAAAACAAATCAATAATGAATCTCTTGATCTTTTTCACTTCAGGGCTGGCATGTTCATAGACACTGCAAAATAGAAACGCTTGGCTATTAAATTCTTCGTCTAAAAAATCTCCATCGCTAATATAATTATCGCTATCGCTGCTGCTATCAAGATTTTGTTCGCGTTTCGCTATTGGCGATTTCAATGCCGCACTCCGCGCAATCGCAATAAGCGCTTCTGGGTCACCCCTCACAGCTTCGGCGCCCGAAAGGACTTCTTTCAAGTCCTCTCCTTGTTCAGCTCGAGAACAAAGTTTAGCCACATCGGACACTTGGACATGTTGGCGGAATGCGGCCATACAAGATAGTGATAATTTACTTAAATACCGTAAAAGATAATTAAATGAATAAAGAGTTATTTATTTACAGAAACACACAACTGAATTATATTCAGTATGACGTTTATAGATACGATACAAATTAGAATTTTCACGCCGATAGGGGTTTCTATAGAAGTTTCCGACAAAGACTTGTACTGAAGAGATTGCATTTGAAATCAAACAATGTCGTTAATACCGTCGAAATCTATTATGGTCGGAGGTTCTGACTTCGACCGAGTGTTAATTCGACTCTGACGACGATGTCGCCCATGCCATGACTGGGATCGTTTCATTTTGCGACCTTGCCAACCAACGTAAATTTGTGCAGTTTTGGATCTATGTTTCAAAATAAGAAGAATTCCCGCTATAGGAATAGACCAAAGTACGTGCAGTGCTTCCAACCCCTGCTGGTCAGTCTGTTGTGGCGATGGCGACGGAATGGCAATTGCAATTGGAATGGACGATGGCGATGGCGATCGAATAGCAATTGGAATTGGCGATGGCGATGGCGATCGAATAGCAATTGGAATTGGCGATGGCGACGGAATGGCAATTGCAATTGGAATGGACGATGGCGATGGCGATGGTGATGGCGATCGAATAGCAATTGGAATTGACGATGGCGACTCGATGTCAAATGGAATTGACGATGGCGATGGCGATGGTGATGGTGATCGAATAGCAATTGGCGATGGCGATGGCGACTCGATGTCAAATGGAATGGACGATGGCGATGGCGATGGTGATGGTGATCGAATAGCAATTGGAATTGACGATGGCGATGGCGATGGAATGGCAATTGCAATTGGAATGGACGATGGCGATGGTGATCGAATAGCAATTGGAATTGACGATGGCGACTCGATGTCAAATGGAATTGACGATGGCGATGGTGATCGAATAGCAATTGGAATTGACGATGATGAATTTGTCTTATTTACGAACGTAGTTGTGTTGCATTGGGTTATATCTATGGATGGCGGACATAGCCAAAAAGAGTAAGCAGACATTAAATATACGCGTGTACAAGCCATGGGGCGACATTTAAACCTAATGTCATTTAAATTCACACCATTATAATCCATATATAAGTTATTTGGCCTAAGTTTTCGTGTTTCTTAATGTCTGGTTGGCGTATCGGGCGTGAACTGTGCGTTGTAGTGTGCAAACGGTCTCGTCGGGGCGTTCTTGTAGCGCGCAACGGTCGCAAATGGCGTTTCCGTCCACATGGCTACAAAAGGAGTGTCAGTGTTTGCCCCGTTCGGTCCAAATGGCGATATGCGTTGAAGGAGACTGTAGTGGCTTGGCCAAAGAAATTGGCTACTATTCTGATAAAGTCAAATTTTGACGCTTTCATGTACAAGAAGGAACAGTATGGCACTTGGCGTGGTGCCAGGTGCACGCGTACTATTACCCGCAAGCTCCCTGTTTGGCAAGTTTTGAACTCGAATAAAATTTACGTCGGTCATTTGGGTGTATGGAAGTTGGCTCGTTCAGAAGGTTCGACGCTACATGCGTTGAACGAAGTGCCTAAAGATCGCCATTTCTATATTGGTAGAGGTAAAATGACTCCAGTGACATTTAAATGTTTGAAGACGGCTTGTCGCGAAAATGTCGAGAAGGCCCCGCCGCACAGAAGTGCACAACTTTACGAAGTGCCTTCCAGAGAGGAATTAGGATGATAAAATAATCCTTAAAACAGGATGATAAAATAATCCTTAAAACAAAATTTATCAACTATAAAGGTTAAATGAAAGTTAATCATGAATGCTTTCATTATTTGCTCTATGTGTGGCGTTGTGTTGGACATTTGGTGTTTCTGAATGTGACCCTGGCGAAACGGAGCAAACGGACGCCCAGGGCAATACACACTGTATGAAACTCTTGTCTACTGTGCTTCGATCTACAAATCCGGGGTGTTCTATTGAAGAGCAGTCCCTATGGATCAATGTCGCTGCACAATCGAATGAGATATTTTACATGAATGCGGTGCACTGGAACGCGACGGACGCGACCATTGGGGGTAATACAATTACAGGTCTCATTCAGGATAGAAATATTGCCGACGGGGCTATAACACGAGCAAAACTCGCACCCGGAGCAATGCCCGAAACTGAGATAATCGAAAATTCCATAGGGCCTTTTGAAATTGACAGCAGCACAAGTGATTATTTTGAGATGGACCGAATCAAAATGAATTATATTCGAAGTCACAACGACGCCTTCGCGCTTGCAAAAGAGGACAATATGGTAATAATGACAATGAGGGGGTATACTAATCTGAATGGGGGTTTCAATCTAGTTGGCAAATTAAGAATCAATGACGCCAATACCATACCGACAACGAATAACGGAGTACACCTGGAGGTGCATGGCCAAACCCTTATCAATGGTCAGATTAATCATGTGGGGCAATTTTATACAACTAGCACTAATTATGAAAGCGACATTCGTATTAAAAGGGATATTCAATCGCTTGGAGATTTGGAATCGTTATCGATACTTCGCCAGTTGGATGCAAAGTCTTATTATTACAAGGATGTAGATAAACGAGGAAATCGTAAAGTCATCGGTTTCATTGCACAGGAAGTGATGGAAGCGATACCTACTGCCGTGACTTTAATGACAAGATTTATTCCGGACGAGTTGCGTCACTTGAAAGCAACGTTCACGCCAGGCGAAGACAGTGTTGAAATGACACTATCCGAAAGATTGTCGCCAGGAATGTATCGATTTGTGTTCACGAAAGCTGACAGTACGACGACTCAAAAAGATTTGGAAACAAATGATGGGGAAAAGTTTATGGTCGGCGAAGAATACAATGAAGACGTGTTCCTGTACGGCCGGCAAGTCGACGATTTTCACACGATTGACAAACAAAGGATATTCGCGGTGGCGTACTCTGCGCTACAACAAGTTGACAAAAATCAACAGGTCTTGCAGGACAAAGTTAGGGATTTGGAAGGTACAATACTAGAACTCAGTAGTAGATTATTAAAATTAGAGAATCAATGAACATTCCAACATTCACGTGTATAATCTTTTAATTCTAATGGACCACCTGGTGCAAAATGTCTGGGTCTTAATTGGCCAAAATGTATTGTCAGCGTTTGTAAGTGAATCAGCCCCAATATGCCCAGGACAGTGCCCGCGCAATATCCTTCGCGTGCATCGACGGGCAATTTTACGTTGTTCAATAATAATTCCTGTGTCCTCGAAGCAGCATCTTGCACGTCCCTAACAAAACCAGTATACCGAATGCAATGCAATGGTCGGCATACTGCATTTGGAAAATTTAATAAAAATTGTCCAATTGGACTATAATTGCCATTTGAAAATGCAAACACTTTATTGTGCTTGTGGACGACGATGGCAACTTTTGACCATAGGTCTCGGTTCAACGTGATTTCTAATGCTGATGCGGGTACAAGTAGCAAATCGCCAGAATGAAAAATTAATTCAGGGCTGCTTTGCAATAAACTTGTTTTCAAAGTATGGTCCGGGTCGTGTCGTTCTGGCTGTGACCACAAAAATCCCATATACCGCCAGTGTACAAACAATTATATACTTGCCTGGACACATTATAAAAACAAATGGAATCGTCATTATATAAATGCTGTTTTTGTCTAAACACAGTCGTAAAACCATTGGTCATGTGCCATCAAACTCATGTCGGATGTTTCGAATGTGTTTGCGAACATATAAGACATTCAGAAACGTCCCCAGTGTGCGCGATGTGTCGTCAATCTGTTCATTTGAGATTTGATAGACTCATTCTAGAATCTGCGTCTACGTTTCGGAGGTCAAAGCGTCGAAAGACAGAAAATAAAATGTACGACGTATTCCTCCAAGTGCTAGCCATGAAACAAAAAAGAAAGTTTCGCCCATTCACAAGAACTTTACGCAAATTCGCCATGGCGACACAAACAGAAGATGCGCTTGAGCTTATGCGTCAAGATATTGAAAACATCGCCAAAGCCAAAGAGTCGATGAAAAGACTCGAATCCCAACAATTATTCGACCGATCGCGGTCGTCCGTTCGTATTTAAATGTGGCCAGTTTTATTGTTTCATGCTTACATACAAGGTTGTTGTCGCTGGCTGTTCAGGATCTGGTAAAACATCTATTGTCAATCAATACGTATACGGAACGTTCGACGAGGATACACAGTCCACAATTGGGATTGAATTTTCACACAAAAATGTAGAGGGAGAAACGAAGATTGCCTTTTGGGATACCGCGGGACAGGAGCGCTTTCAAAGCATGACTAGCTCCTTCTACAGAAATGCACACGCTGTCATGTTTGTATACGATGTGTCCTCGCGCGATTCTTTTTACAGTTTAGAACAATGGTGGCGCGAGTACAATGCATATGGAAATGTGCAAAAATCAACCGCCATTGTCGTAGGAAACAAACGTGATCTGCAACGAAAAGTATCAGAGGAAGAGGCACGAGCCTGGTCAGTCCAAAAATCCCTACTGTACGACGAAGTATCCGCGAAAACAAATGACGGCATAGAGCGCGCCATGTCCACTCTCATTCGACAAATGCGTGCATTGCCAGAGGTTAAAGCAGAAACTGTAAGATTGCAAGCGGAACCCAAGTCTGACAGATGCTGCTACTAGGATGCCGCTTGGCCATGTGCTATTTGATTCGACACTTGCCAGCACACTGAAGAAAATTGAAACAAGAAGTGAGACAACATATTTTCAGAACCGAGGGAGGAAAGAGCAGCCATCATGTGCAACATTGACCACAGCAAATACATTTGCCCAAAGAACAAACCAGAACGCTGCCAATATATTTCCCAAATCTGCAACGTCAAAAGCGTCACACATACCGCGGAACACACTACGATTGGGCCCATTGCGAAAGGATCCCAACTTTCATTATGAAATGGTAACAACACTCCACACAAAAAACATACTAATGATAAGAAAACGAACATTCTAATTGAATATATTGATCTAACATATAATGAAGTGTGATTTATAATGATGTGTGAAAGGCTTATGGATTGCTTCGATAACCAGAACTAATTCTACCCAAGAATCTTCGCGAGCATGCTTAAGTTTTTACTGTCCACAAAGTTTGGTCGGTTTTGTATATCGACGATTGAGTGCCAGGCGCCGTCGCGGGTTTCCTGATACGACTTTTCGATCTTCCCTGCCTCTTTGTCAATGCCGGGAATGCCCTTGAACCATGCGTGGGGACAACGCCACTTGGCTGCGCCCGGAGGCCGACGCACATCATCAGCAGCTTGCCATATATCTACCATCTCGCGAGGATCCGCGAAATCAGTTACGAAAATGGCGTTGACACAGCCACGATAGGGATCAGACCAGCCGAAGAACTTGCTTTTTTGGTTAACATGGTCTTTAGTCAGGCCTGCCTCTTCGTCAGACTCAGCGTACAAGGTATCAAGTACCTTTGCTTTGTCTTTGGTTGGCTTAGGATCCACGTTGCCCATCACCAGTTCGTGGTAGTGGACACCAGACACCCGCTGCGTAAAGTCTAAAAGCATGCTGTGCAGTTCTAGAAGTTGGGCTTCAGGAACCATATTCACGTCGAAGTCTGACAGCATTTGATCCACACTGTCTTCGGTATACCCGCCTTCTTGGTCAAAAATAATCTCAAAATTGAAGACTGCCAAAGGCAACCATTTCTTCGATACCATGTGCTTGAGGATCCAGCGAGCTTGTTCGGCTGGTCCATACGTCTTGCCGAGGAATTCCAAGACCAGGCCCACCGTGTACACCTGAAACGGCGCTCCAGAAATTGTCTTTACCGGCTTACCTCTTTTATCCGTCTTAGTTGGATGTTTGTGCTCCGGGTGAAAGCATTTTTTCCAAGCAGTTTCGGTCTCAGGTTCCCAAAAGTGTCGGTCGCCCTTCATCAGGAACGCCATGGACCGCCCCGCGGCCATCAGTGCGTTCGTAACCCCAATCACATCCATTGGTGGGTTACTGAGACCCTCGGAGACGCCTTCGTGCGACGTCTTCGGTCGCTTGGCGTGTTGGTGGTAAGTGGCAAGAGCGGCCATTATTTCTTTTCAAAGCTTGGTCTTAAATATGTTATTTATTTAAAAAATATTAAATGTCTTAAATATGTTATTTATTTAAAAAATATTAAATGTCAAACTAAAGTGAGTGATTTTAAAACCACACGTGAACACTCAAAACCGCAACATTTAGTACTTTGTCCTAGCAGCCACGAGGAAGCCACACGTGAACACTCAAAACCGCAACATTTAGTACTTTGTCCTAGCAGCCAC
>Ga0209223_10000116_pt1 | contig 90776 bp, 92 predicted proteins | sample COG_06_FD_184750 | JGI IMG/M metagenome (GOLD analysis project Ga0209223, IMG submission 184750) | Pelagic Microbial community sample from North Sea - COGITO 998_met_06 (SPAdes) (version 2) | ecosystem: Environmental > Aquatic > Marine > Neritic zone/Coastal water | place: Helgoland, sampling... | reverse complement strand
TTAATCCTGTAATACCTTTCTGTTCATAAAGATTTTTCCAGCGCCCTAATAAACGTACCGAAACTCCCTTTTCTTTTGAAACACTCATAACTGAACGATGCTTTAAGAAGATTAAAGACATGCATTTTTTTTTTAACGCAATACTAAATTTTACTTTTCTATACATAAAATGCCCCCAAATTGTGTCTAACTTTTTGGGGGCACTGTATTTTCATAGATGGCTTTTTATAAGATGATTCTTATCCTATAATCTGGATATTTGTAAATTCTTTAGAAACGATTAGTGTTCTATTTTTGAATTGAACGTCTTCTAAAGAAACTTCTTCGTTGTCAATTTTAATTGATTTCACATCAAATGGTAAACCGTATAAATTGATTTTGAAAGTTTCATAAGTGGTAACATATTTCCCTTGTTTGTGTTGTCTTAAGGTCAATTTAGTATCTGTTCCAACTACTTTAAAGTGTCTTAAGCTATAACGACCTTTTGTGTAGTCATACCCATCATTTGCATCTTCAAATAAATCAGATTCTTCCTTGCCATCTTTGAAATAAACATCCAAAGTCATTTCTGTAATTTCTTTTTCACCAACATATTGCTGTACAGGGTATTTAGGAATCACCGCTCCAGCTTTGATGAAAATTGGCATATGGTGTAAATCAGCATCTACCCAAGTTTCTTTCCCTCCGGTAACAACTTCTTTTGACCATTTGTTATACCATTCTCCTCTAGGAATATACATTCTTCTTCCTGTAGCATTTGGTTCATTGATTGGACAAACTAAAATTTTGTCACCACAAATAAACTCATCAATTCTGTAGTGTGTCTGTGTATCTTCTTGATCAAATAAAACCAATGATTTTAACATAGGTTCTTTCAATTCAGAATACTTGTAAAATGAAGTATATAAATAAGGTAATAATTCATATCGTATTTCGATAAACTTACGAACTACATCTGTAATTTCTTCATCAAAAGCCCAAGGTTCTTGATCCCCATGATCTCCAGAAGAGTGTGTTCTACAGAATGGATGGAAAGCTCCTAATTGAATCCAACGAGCATATAATTCACCGTTCGGTTGCTCTGCAAACCCTCCAATATCCGACCCTGCAAAAGAGAATCCAGAAAGAGCTAAACGCTGTGCTTGAATATTTGCAATTTGTAAATGTTCCCATGTCGCTACGTTATCTCCCATCCAAGTTGATGTATAACGTTGCGTTCCAGAATAAGCAGAACGTGTAATGACAAACGGTCTCTTAGGATAGTTAAATTTTTTCAAACCATGGTAAGTAGCTCTCGCCATCTGCATACCATAAATATTATGTGCTTTGTTATGACTACATGGGTTACCATCATAATCATGACGTACATCAGATGGGAATGTTTTTCCAGGAACGTCCATAACAGCAGGTTCGTTCATATCATTCCAAACACCTTTAACACCAATATCTTCAATAAGCTCTTTAAAAAGTCCAGCCCACCATTCTCTTACCTCAGGTCTTGTAAAGTCCGGGAAATAACATTCACCTGGCCAAACTTTACCTTTCATATAAGGACCATCTGCACGTTTACAGAAATAATCTTTATCTAAAGCTTCTTTGAAAACACTGTATTCATTGTCTATTTTGATACCCGGATCAATAATTACTACCGTTTTAAATCCATCATCAGCCAATTCTTTTGCCATTCGCTTAGGATCTGGGAAATAATCTTCGCTCCATGTAAAACATCTAAATCCTTCCATGTAATCGATATCCAAATAAATGGCATCACAAGGAATTTTTAAATCTCTAAATTTTTGAGTGACTTCTTTTACGTTAGACTCAGGGTAATAACTCCATTTACATTGGTGGTATCCCAAAGCCCATAAAGGTGGTAATTCAGGAGTTCCTGTTAAATCTGTATAACTGGTAACAACATCATTCATATCTGGACCATAAATGAAGTAATAGTTCATTTCACCTCCCTGTGCCCAAAAGCTTGTTACGTTTCTTCTTTCATGACAAAAATCGAAGTAGGTTCTGAAAGTATTATCAAAGAAAATACCGTACGATTTTCCGCTGTGTAAACCTGTGTAAAATGGAATCGCTTTATAAATAGGGTCTGTATCTTTACCAAAAGCATAAGAATCTGTAGCCCAGTTTTCAAAACGTCTTCCTTTCAAATTGATGTGCTGAGGTTTGTCACCCAAACCATAATAACTTTCGCTGTTTTGAGCTGTTTTACTCATTTTAACAATATCACCACCCAATTCATAGCTTTCTTCCCAATGAAATCCTTTTTCGTCTTCACAAATTAAAGTGTTGTCAGTTACATCAAAAATAGATTTACGTAAATCGCTTTTATGAATATGACAAATCAATTTTGAAGTTGTGATGATGTATTTTTCTTCATCGTCAGAAATTTCTAAATGATTGTATCCCGTATTGGCATCATTTGCAATAGCATATGAAAAATCATTATCGAATTTACCAACGGTTGTATATCTAAAACGCAATACACTATCTCGAAGAACCGTAAGTTGTAATATCACATTGTTTGAAGTAGAAAAGTGTAGTACGTCTACATCTTTTTTATAGTCTGTAATGTTCGCAGGAAATAGATCTCCTTTGTATTCTAGTTGAGTATTTAAAATCATAATTACTAGTAATTTAATAAGTTGCAAAACTACTTAAAAAAATAAAAGAAGTAGTTAAATTTAGTTCGAATTTAACATTGTTTTATTGTGAAGTATTTGATACTCAAATTTACCATTTCACATTCAAATTTTATTTGATTTACTGCAATTAAAAGAATGTGAAATGGCAGGTTTTATTTGGTGATTTTGAAGAAAACGACACCTAAAGGAGGGATTGTTATTTTTGCAGAATTAGATTTGAAATTCCAAGGTTTATTACCAATTCTAATTTTTTTGGCATTTTTAACACCGCTACCACCAAACTTTTTGTCGTCACTATTCAAAATTTCAACTAAATGTCCTGGTTTGTGGATTCCTAAAAGATGTTTTTCTCTTGGAACTGGTGTGAAGTTACAAACGACAACAATATCGTTTTTCTCATCATGTCCTTTCCTAATAAATGAAATGATAGAATCTTCAAAGTTCTCGTAATTGATCCATTCAAAACCTTCAATACCAAATGCTTTTTCGTAAAAAGCAGGTGTTTTTTTATAGATTTTATTTAGTTCTTTTACAAAGTCTTTCATTTTGCGATGCTGCGGATCTTCCAATAAGTTCCAATCTAGACTTTTATCAAAAGACCATTCGTTTTCTTGACCGAATTCGCTTCCCATAAACATTAGATTTGCTCCTGGGTGCGCGTACATATAAGCATATAATAAACGCAAGTTTGCTAATTTTTGCCACTTATCACCAGGCATCCTACCTAAGATAGAATGTTTACCATAAACAACTTCATCATGAGATAAAGGAAGCATAAAGTTTTCTGTAAAGGCATAAGCCAAACTGAAAGTAATTTTATTGTGATGGTATCTTCTGTTGATTGGCTCCTCTTGGAAATACTCTAAAGTATCATGCATCCATCCCATCATCCATTTCATCCCAAAGCCGAGTCCACCCAGGTTTTCTGGTTTTGTTACCATTGGGAAAGCGGTAGATTCCTCTGCTATAGTTTGTACACCTTCAAAGCTAGCATATACTTCTGTATTGAAATCCTTCAAGAAAGAAATAGCATCTAAGTTTTCTCTACCACCATACATATTAGGTTCCCATTCACCATCCTCACGAGAATAGTCAAGGTACAACATAGAGGCAACTGCATCCACTCGTAAACCGTCAATATGGTATTTGTCTAGCCAAAATATGGCATTACTAATCAAGAACGATCTTATTTCATTTCTACCATAATTGAAAATTAAACTTTTCCAATCTTGATGGTATCCTTTTTTTCTGTCAGGGTGCTCATATAAATGGGACCCATCAAAGAATCCTAATCCGTGATCATCTGAAGGGAAATGTGAAGGTACCCAATCCAAAATAATACCAATATCATTCTGGTGTAACTGATCCACCAAAAACATAAAGTCTTTAGGAGAACCAAACCTAGAAGTAGGAGCAAAATATCCTACCAATTGGTATCCCCAAGAAGGATCATAGGGATATTCCATAATAGGCATAAACTCTACATGAGTATATTCCAACTCTTTTAGGTAGTTCACTAGCTTGTCTGCCAATTCAATATAAGACAAAGGTCTATTTTCCTCTACATTATACATCCAAGATCCTAGATGAACCTCTAGTACAGCATAGGGCTTGTCGAGTCCATTTTTATCTTTTCTATAAGAAAGCCAATCTTTATCTTTCCAATTATAGTTTTCAATATCATAAGCAACAGAAGCCGTTCTTGGCGGCTCTTCACAAGAAAAGGCATAAGGATCAGCCTTTTCAGTAATGATACCATTGTTGTTACTATGTATTTTGTATTTGTATTGCACACCCATTTTAAGACCAGGGATAAATCCTTCCCATATTCCTGATCCATCCCATCTAACATTTAAAAGATGATCTTTAGAGTCCCAAAAATTAAATTCTCCAACAACATACACATGATTGGCAGAAGGCGCCCATACGGCAAAATAAATTCCTTCTACACCATCTACTTCTGCTGGATGTGCACCAAATTTTTCATATAGTCTATAATGTTTACCGGCTTTAAATAAATTAATATCAAATTCAGTAAACAGACTAAAAGCTTTTACATGACTCATATATTCTGAGTTTTATTAAGTAAAACAGCAACCTTTTGGTTGCTGTTTTGTATGAATTTATATTACAGTACCACTTTTGATGACAGCTTTGCTTTTTATCACAACAATTCCGTCTCTAACAGTATAAGTGGCAGTATCTGTATCTTTTAAGTGAGGCCCTCCGTTTATTCTAACGTCGTTTCCAATACTTGCATTTTTATCAACAATACAGTTGTTGATATAACATCTGTCTCCAATTCCGATATAAGGTTTGTCTTTTTCGATACACTTAGCAATTACGTCTAAGCTTTGGTAATTATCACTACCCATTAAGTATGAGTTAGAGATGGTAGTACCTACACCAATTCTACTTCGAATACCAATTACAGAACGTTCAATGCGGCTGGCACTGATGATCCCTCCTTCGGCAACTAATGTTTTTTCTAGAGTAGTACCAGTAATTTTGGTAGGAGGCAATATTCTTGCACGTGTTAAAACACTTTTCGATTTGTCGAATAAATCAAAGTCAGGAATAGCATCTGTCAATCCAAGGTTGGCTTCAAAGAAAGAAGCGATCGTTCCAATATCTGTCCAATATCCTCCGTATTGGAAACTCATTACTTTATGTTTGTTGATAGATTGTGGGATAATTTCACCTCCAAAATCTAAAGGATCTTCATTTTCTTTTAAAACTTTAGACAAGAAACCTCTACTGAAAATATAAATTCCCATTGAAGCAAGATAGTTTCTTCCTTGGTCTTTCATTTCTTGAGAAACTTCAGAAGACCACTCAGAAAGTTCATCAGCAGAAGGCTTTTCTACGAAAGAATCAATCGTATTGTCATCATTAGTTTTTAAAATACCAAATCCAGTTGCGTCTTTTGCATTTACAGGTTGCGTTGCAATTGAAATTTCAGCATTACTTTCTTCATGCTGTTTTACCATTTCATTGAAATCCATTTGATACAATTGATCTCCAGAGAGTATCAATGCATAATCCCAATCATGATCTAAAAAGTGATGCATAGACTGTCTTACAGCATCGGCAGTTCCCTGAAACCAGCTGTTGTTTCCAGGAGTTTGTTCTGCTGCGAGTACATCTACAAAGGCGTCATTAAAAAAGCTAAAATTGTAAGTGTTCTTAATGTGTTTATTAAGAGATGCAGAGTTAAACTGCGTCAAAACAAACATTCTATCAATTCCTGAATTGATACAGTTTGAAATTGGAATATCCACCAACCTATATTTACCAGCAATTGGTACGGCTGGTTTAGAACGAGTTGATGTTAAGGGTTGTAGTCTGGATCCTTGCCCACCACCTAAAATGATTCCTAAGACCTTTTTTTTCATAATTTTTTTTATTAAATTTGTTTGTTGTATAATTCAATATAGTTGTTTGCAGCATTATCCCAAGAATGATCAATTTGCATGATTTGTTTTCTGATTCTTTTAAATCTAGCTTGATCTTTGTATAATTCAATCGCTCTTTCAATAGCTTCAACGGCTTCATTTGTATCGGTGTTGTCATGACAAATTCCGAAACCATTTTCTTCTGAAATATCAATAATTGTATCTTTTAAACCTCCAATGCTTCTTACAATAGGTATGGTTCCATAGCGTAAAGAATACATTTGGTTCAAACCACAAGGTTCTACTTTAGAAGGCATGACTAAATAATCTGCCCCAGCATATATGATATGTGAGAGAACTTCATCATATCCTATGAAAGTATTGTAATTTCCACTATGTTTTTCTTTTAATGCATCAAGTTGGTGCTCCACAGTTGGATCCCCTGAGCCCAAGACAAGTATATTTGCTTCAAGTCTAGGATTACTTAAAATAGCATCAAAAATATGAGGTAATAATTCCGCACCTTTTTCTCCAACCAGTCTACCAATGAAGGCAAATAATGGTTTTTCAGGGTTTAGGTCAAACTTATCACATAAGAATATTTTATTATTTCGTTTCCCGGAAAGAGAAGTTTGTTTTGTGAAATTTTTTGAAATCATTGGATCTGTGGCTGGATTCCATACGTCCGTATCAATACCATTTAAGATTCCTGTTGATTTTCCTTTTTCATTATCTAACAACCATTCAAGTCCGTTAGCTGCACTTCTTAACTCAATCAAATAACTTGGTGATACGGTAGTAACCGCCCAAGAACATTTAACTGCTGCTGCAAGAGGATTGATCATCTGCTCCCATTCTAACATTCCAGAATAAGAAAGATCATACTCAGGGAAATAGTTTAATTTATCAAAAGAAAACTGCCCTTGGTATTGAGCGTTATGAATGGTCAAAATAGTTGGAATCTCTTTTAAAACTTCAAATTGATGGGCATAAGTCATCATAAAAGGAATCAATCCGGTATGATAATCATGACAGTGTACAATTTGCGGTTTATCTTTAAACTGCAAGATCCAAATCAGCACCGCTTTTTGAAAAGCCATAAAACGTTCGGTATCGTCGTTATATCCATATACATTCTCCCTGTCCATAAGTCCTGGGATTTTTATCAAATATAATGGATACCCTAATTCGTCACTTTCTAATTGAATAACCTCAAAATCATACAGAAGACTTCCCAAAGAAACTGTATTTCTATGGTCTAAACGAAAACTCTTGTTTTGTGTGAATTTAGTGTTGTAATAAGGCATTACAACCGCAGTTTTTTTACCTGCTTTATTTTGATATTTTGGTAGTGCTCCAACAACATCAGCTAATCCTCCTACCTTTGCAATAGGATAGCATTCCGCACTAATATGTATTATTTCCATTCATAACTATTTTCGGTATCTAAAATTACGTAAATTTTTTATAAATCTTATTTTATAGATATGCTTTTTTTAATCATTTGTTAATTTGTTTGCATTGAGTTGTTATTCAGTAAGTTATGTGGTTTTGAGTTGTTTTGTTAGTATGTTGGCTTATAATATCTTGTATTATAGCATGTCATTGACTGCTTATATTGTATGCTTTTGTATGGTAAAGTCATCTTTTAAAAAAAGACCTTTTAAAAGATTCTTAAAATTGGCTTTTTGGTTTTATATACGAACCAAAAGGCCAAAATTTATAAAACAACTTCAAAAGTTATCGGTAAAAAATATTTTACCCTTACAGGCACTCCTCTTTGTTTTCCAGGAGTCATCTTCGGCAGGGTCTTGACAATTCTAGAAGCTTCTACTTGAAGTCTTGGATGTGGCGCTCTCGATTGTACTTCTGTGATGTTACCATGTTCATTTATGGTAAACATTACAAAAATTCTTTTCTTTCCTGGAGCAAGACCAAGTTCATTTGCGAGTTCAGCGTCAAACTTTTTATTTACATGTTTGCGAACTTCGTCAGAAAAACACGCTTTATTTCTTGCTTTAGAGCCCTTTTCACAACCTGGATATACAGGTGTATTTTCTATGATTGCAAAAGGAACATCTTCTATAATTTCCTCGTATTCTGCTGTTTCGTTTATATTGTCAATATCTTCCGAGGTAATCACAGCTTCCGTTTCATCTGTTTCGGTAGATTCAATCATAGTTTCGAGTACATCCGCAACATTCTCTACTACTTGAATAATTTCTATCAATTTTGGAGGTGGGGGAGGAGCGTGTTTGATTGGTGGTGGTTTCCTGTGAGTGATCACCATTTCTTCAACTTGTTCAGAGGTAATTTCTACGCTGATGAAAGTTGCGATTTCTCTAATGTAGGATTTGTGTTCTAAGGCTATATAAGTAATAAATAAAGTCAAAACTAAGCCGATTAGCATAAATTGATGACTGTAGTTCTCTAATCTAGCACGTGGGTTCTTTTTAGTGTCCATAACGCTGAGATTTAAAAGATTAATATACCTTTAAGTTACGAATAAACAAGGGTTAAAATATTATAAAAAGACTAATTAATCGTATTTTAAAATTATTGCTAGGGACAGATTGTTTGTGTTGATTTTTTTCTTGATAAAATGGAAAAACCTTATATTTTTATTAAAAAAAATATAAGGTTTTTTTGTGCTGTTTTTTATTCTAGTCGTTCAATTTAAGAACGGCCATAAAAGCTTCTTGTGGGATTTCAACATTTCCTACTTGTCTCATACGTTTTTTACCTTTCTTTTGTTTTTCAAGTAATTTACGCTTTCTAGAAATATCTCCACCATAACATTTTGCTGTTACGTCTTTACGGAGTGCTTTTGTTGTTTCTCTTGAGATTATTTTTGCCCCAATGGCTGCTTGGATAGGAATATCAAATTGTTGTCTAGGGATCAATTCTTTTAATTTCTCACACATTTTTTTACCAATAGTGTAAGCATTATCCGCATGTAATAAGGCAGAAAGTGCATCTACTTGTTGTCCGTTTAAGAGAATATCTACACGAACTAATTTAGATTCTTTCATTCCAATTGGGTGGTAATCAAAAGAAGCGTATCCTTTTGAAACTGTTTTCAATCGATCATAGAAATCAAATACGATTTCAGCCAATGGCATTTCAAATATTAACTCTACACGTTGTGTTGTTAAATAGGACTGATTGACGATAATCCCACGTTTTTCAATACACAAACTCATCACCTGACCAACAAAGTCTGCTTTGGTGATAATAGAGGCCTTGATAAATGGCTCTTCCACACGATCTAAACTAGAAGGATCTGGTAAATCTGTTGGGTTGTTTAACAGAATTATTTCGTTTGGAGTTTTTTTCTTAAACGCATGGTACGAAACGTTTGGTACCGTAGTAATAACAGTCATGTTAAACTCACGTTCTAAACGTTCTTGTATGATTTCCATATGAAGCATTCCTAAGAATCCACAACGGAATCCAAAACCTAATGCTGCAGAGCTTTCTGGTGCGAATACCAAAGAAGCATCGTTTAGCTGAAGTTTTTCCATAGAGTAACGAAGCTCTTCATAATCTTCTGTGTCCACTGGATAAATCCCAGCAAAAACCATTGGTTTTACATCTTCAAATCCATCAATTATTTCTGTCGTAGGTACAGCTGCATCCGTAATAGTGTCACCCACTTTTACCTCTTTCGCAGTTTTAATACCTGTAATAAGATATCCAACATCCCCTGTTTTAACAGACTTTTTTACAACCTGTTCTAGTTTTAAGGTTCCAACTTCATCAGCAAAATATTCATTATTTGTAGCCATGAATTTGATGCGTTGTCCTTTTTTGATTTCACCGTTTAGTACACGAAAGTACGTTTCAATTCCTCTATATGAGTTGTAAACTGAATCAAAAATCAATGCTTGCAATGGCGCATCAGGTTCTCCTTTTGGAGCCGGGATTCTATCAATAATGGCTTCTAGGATATTGTCAACTCCAAAACCTGTTTTTCCACTTGCATGAATTACTTCCTCAGCATCACAACCTAAAAGATCTACGATGTCATCCGTAACTTCCTCTGGGTTGGCACTTGGTAAATCTACCTTGTTTAGGATAGGGATTATCTCTAAATCGTTTTCCAATGCTAAATATAAATTAGAAATAGTTTGCGCTTGAATGCTTTGAGCAGCATCTACAATAAGCAATGCACCTTCACATGCCGCAATAGATCTAGAAACTTCGTAGGAAAAATCAACGTGACCAGGAGTATCGATTAGGTTTAATATATAATCTTCTCCTTTAAATTTATAGTACATTTGAATGGCGTGACTTTTTATGGTAATACCACGTTCACGTTCCAAATCCATATTGTCTAACAATTGATCCTGTTTTTCTCTTTCGGTTACAGCTCCTGTATAATCCAAGAGTCTATCGGCTAAGGTACTTTTACCGTGATCAATATGTGCAATGATGCAAAAATTTCTGATGTTTTTCATACTTCGTGTGTTCTTTCTCCTAAAATGGTTTGCAAAGATAGTTTTTTTGAAGGGAATTTTCTCGTCAAGACTTGGTTAATCTTAAGATCCTTAGGTTCTTTTTTAATTATCGTGATTCGGGTAATGGACTCCTGCTAATTTCCTAATTCTATCTAATGTTTTGATCAGGCTTAGGCTAAAGTCTAATGGTAGCATTGGACTTTCTTTACGTCCTTCATCCAAACATTGCATCAGGTGCGCTGCTTCGTTTTCATAACCGAGTCCCTTGTAATCAAAATGATGTTCTTCTATGTTCCCCTTTTTACCAATCAATAATGGACGGTGTAACTCTCTTGAAATACGAACAGAACCTTTTGTAAAGTAAAACTCTGAATCATTAAAAGCATTGCAAGTAAAACCTGAAGCTAAATTGGCTGATGTGCCGTTGTTGTATTGAAATAACATTTCCAGTTCTTCGTCTACTTTGGTCGCTCCCAAAGTAGCATTTATAATGATATCATCTGGTATTCCTAAAGTCATTAAACTTGTAAAAACAGGATATATCCCTATGTCTAAGAGGGAACCTCCACCTAAATCTTTGTTAAATAAACGATGTTGCGCATCAAACTCGGCAAAGAATTTAAAATCACATTTTACATGTTTTAGCTCTCCTAATTCTTTGGTTTTGATGATTGCTAGAACTTTTAGAAAAGCTGGATTGAATCGAGTCCAAAAGGCTTCCATTAAAAAGGAATCATTTTTTTTGGCACAAGAGATCATTGAAGAAACTTCCTTTTCATTCATTGCAAAAGCTTTTTCACAGAGTACCGCTTTTTTATGATTTAGACACAAGCTAGCATGTTCTAAATGAAAAGAATGAGGAGTGGCAATGTATACAATATCCACAGTTTTATCTTCAACCATTTCTTGGTACGACCCATAAGCTTTTTGAAAATTAAATTCGGTAGCAAATTCTTGAGACTTCTCAAGAGATCTAGATGCCGTAGCATAAAGATTAGCGTTTGGCAGAAGTTGTAAGTCGGCTGCAAATTTTTTAGCAATTCTACCACATCCTAAAATAGCCCAATTGTACGTTTTCATAGTGATGATTTTTTTTGTGAAAATACAATTTACTTTTAATTTGACTTTATTAGAAATTGTTAAAAGCGATAGTAGCATGTTTTAAAAGAATTAGAAAGTTGTATCTTTGCAGCTCTAAAAAAAACATAGATATTTTGGTTAAGATAGGTGATATAGAATTGAATGATTTTCCGCTGTTGTTAGCACCAATGGAAGATGTTAGTGATCCACCCTTTCGAGCTTTGTGCAAGGAACAAGGAGCAGATGTTGTGTATACTGAATTTATTTCTTCAGAAGGTCTGATTCGAGATGCTGCTAAAAGTGTTAAAAAATTAGATATTTATGAAAAAGAAAGACCTGTTGGAATTCAAATTTTTGGAGCCAATTTAGAGTCTATGTTAAAAACAGTAGAAATTGTTGAGAGGTCTAAGCCGGATATTATTGATATCAATTTTGGATGTCCAGTAAAAAAGGTGGTCAGCAAAGGAGCTGGTGCTGGAATTTTAAAGGATATAGATTTGATGGTTTCTTTGACGGAAGCTATGGTGAAACATACGGATTTACCTGTTACCGTAAAAACCCGTTTGGGTTGGGACGATAGTTCTATTAAAATTGTGGAAGTTGCAGAGCGCTTGCAAGATGTTGGATGTGCTGCCATCTCTATCCATGGTAGAACTAGAGCTCAAATGTATAAAGGAGATGCAGATTGGAAACCAATTGCTGAGGTTAAAAATAATTCTAGAATGCATATTCCCGTTTTTGGAAATGGGGATGTGAATACACCTGAGGCTGCAGTAAAAATGCGGGATGAATACGGTTTAGACGGTGCTATGATTGGAAGAGCTAGTATTGGAAATCCGTGGTTTTTTAAAGAGGTAAAACATTTTTTTGAAACTGGAGAGCATCTACCACCTGTTACCATTGCAGAGCGTGTTGCAGTTGCAAGAAGACATTTAGAAATGGAAATTGCTTGGAAAGAAAAAGAAATTTTGGCTGTGTTAGAAACGAGACGTCATTATGGAACTTATTTTAAGGGAATTCCAAATTTTAAGCAATATAGAATGAAAATGGTTACTTCTAATTCTGCAGAAGAAATGTATGATACATTCGACGAAGTACTGGCTAAATTTGGAGATCAAACCTATGTATAAAATATCTGTTTTGTTTGGAGTTTTACTATTGGCTTTGGCTTGTGGTAATTCAATTCCGTCAAGCAAAATAGAGTTTATTTCCAAAACAAAAATAGTTGTTCCAGAACCCTATGGACTTACTTTTTATAAAGGGAGTTTGTTTGTTATAAGTGATGCAAATTCTTTTTGTATCAAATGTCTTTGTCGGGTAAGCTTGAGCATAAATATGCTGTTCCTGTAAAAGGAATGGAAGGAGTTGCTTTTGATGAGAAGAAAAAAGCTTTCGTATTGCTCAGTGAAACGAAAAGAAAAATGACTTACTATTCATTGAAAGATGGAGTAGGGGCTTCTTATAAAATCAAAGGAAAACAAAGTGCTGATAACGATGGTTTGGAGGGTGTTTGTTTCAATTCTAAAAAAGAATCTCTGTATCTACTTAATGAAGCAAAACCTAAAAAACTTCTGAAAATTTCTTCAAAGGGAAAAATAAAAAAGGATTATGATCTTTCTTTTGGTAAAGATGTTTCAGGGATTGTTTATGATGATGTTTTGGATGTGTTTTGGGTATTGAGTGATGCCTCTAAAGCTTTATATAAAGCAGAAGATAAAGGAGAATTGTTGCAAGAATTTCCATTGTCCATTGAAAAAGCAGAAGGGATAGCCATTGACGATCAGCGTACGTTGTATATTGTAAGTGATCAAACAGCGGATCTTTTTATTTTTCAAATAAAATAACTACTCTAATGATTCTTTTGAGATTCTACTGCTCGCTATAATGGCAGCAAAATAACCCAGTAGGGTGATGGTGATTGCTACCAAAATTAGATTTGTGAATTTAAATTCTATTGGATAAGCAATGGAGCTTGTAATCATAAAAAGCTGGTATTTATTCTGAATAAAAATCAAAACGGTACCAAGTGTCGTGCCTATAACTAAGCCTCCAAAAGTCAATAAAAAACCTTGGTAAATAAATATTTTCCTCACTTCTTTTATTGTCGCACCAAGATTGTATAAGGTGACAAGGTTTGATTTCTTGTCAAGAATCATCATAATAATAGAGCCTATAACATTAAACACCGCAATAATTAAAACGAGGGTAAAAATAAGATATGCAACCAGTTTTTCGGTATTTAGTATTTTGTAGAATACTGAATTGAGTTCTTCTCTCGATTCAATTTTGTAATTAGGACCCAATTTTTCTTTCAACTCTTTCAAACATATATCTGAAGCATTTGAGTCCGTCTTGATATCTATGGCAGAAATTTGATTGGGTGTATAATTCAATAAATTTTGACATACGGAAAGAGGGGTGAATACAAATTTATGATCCAATTCTTCTGAGATAGAAAAAACTCCCACCGCTTGAACATTCGATTTCTGAAAGGCTTTGGTCGGATTTGTAAGATATCCTTTCCCAGGCTTAGGGACTAGGATAGTCAAAGGATCTCCGTAGTTTAAAATTCCGATAGAGAGTTTGTTAGCAAGCCCGTTTCCAACCAAGGCAGTAGGCTTGTCAAAATTCAGCCATTTTCCTGAATAAATTAGTGTGTCAATTCTAACAACATTTGTATAGTTTCTATCGACACCCTTGATGTATGCTATTTGTTCTTTTTTACCATGCTTGAAAAAAGCACGTTCTTCAATAACTTTTGAAAATGCCACAATACCTTTTGTAGAGAGTATTTGGTTTTGGATGCTGTCTGTAAATTCAAAAGATTTACCAACGGTAGCGGAGATTCTGATATTGGGGTCTGTAGCATTTAAAAATTTGGTACTAAACGATTTTAGACCAGAAAAAACTGAGAGCACAATAAAAAGAGCTAAGGAACCTACAATAATTCCAATACTTGCTATTTTGGTAATAATATTGATGGCATTATTACTGCTCTTAGAAAATAGATAGCGCTTGGCAATGTAGAGCGAAAAGTTCAAATTATGACTTTTTCCTTTTAGGTAAAACCTCTGGGTTTTGAATTGGATTTACATCTTCGCCACGCAAAGAGGCATCAATAGTTTCAATATAATCTAAAGAATCATCTCCGTAAAAAGTTAAATTAGGAACTCTACGCAACTGATTTTTTGTTCTTTTTGCCAATTCATGACGAATGGTTTTGCTGTTGGATTGAATTCCAGATACCAATTCATCTCTTTTTTCCGAAGGAAAAATACTTAAAAAAACTTTGGCTTGACTTAAGTCAGTTGTTACACTTACTTTTGTGACAGAGATAATTACACCTCTCATTCCATCTTGAGCAGCCGATTGTAAAACATCCACTAAATCCTTTTGGATTACACCACCAATTTTTTTCTGTCTATTTGTTTCATCCATGCTGCAAATTTAAGTTAATTATTTATAATGGATAAGAGTTTTCAAGGGAAACTATGTTTTTGTTATCGCGATTTTTTCGAAAAATATTTTAACTTTTTCTTACAAATCTAAATCTGTTTCTTCTGATTTACCCTTCTCACTTACAATCTAATTTAGTAACTTGCCAACTTTAAAATTTCAATTATGTCTAACTCCTTTGATCGTTATCAAAAACGACGTTTAAGATCTTCTTATTTTTCAGTGATCCTTAGTATAGCTTTGGTGTTATTTGTTTTAGGAGTGTTAGGAGTGGTAGTTTTAAAATCTACCAAAATTGCGAATCATTTTAAGGAGCAGGTTGCGGTAACCTTATTCTTAAAAAATAATGTTGATATAGATCAATCAAAGAATTTAGAGAAAGCACTTAAGGACAAAGACTATACTAAATCCATTGAATTTGTTTCAAAGGATACTGCTGCAAAACAATTTAGCAAAGAAATAGGAGAAGACTTTTTAACGTTTTTAGGAAGTAACCCTTTAAAAAACTCGATGGATATTCATTTGAATCCAGATTTTATAACGCCGGATAAAATGAAAACTATAGAAAAAGAATTGCTGAAAAACGCATATGTGTCTGAGGTTCTATATGATGCTCCTTTGATTGAAATGTTAACTCAAAATATTCAAAAAATAAGTTTTTGGATTTTAGTGGTGGCAGGCTTTTTTACATTGATTGCGGTGGTGTTGATAAACAGCTCTATAAGATTGTCTGTTTATTCGAAACGTTTCACCATCAAAACCATGCAAATGGTTGGGGCAACAAAAAGATTTATTCGATTGCCATTTATTTGGAAAAGCATTCGTTTAGGGATTATGGGAGCTGGTTTGGCAAGCATTGGATTGGCTTCTTTATTATATTATATAGGAGATGCGATTCCACAATTAGGATTGTTGTCCGATAAAAAAGATTTGGTAATTGTTTTCTCAGGAGTATTATTGATGGGAATTCTAGTGACATGGATGAGTACATTTTTTGCAACACAACGTTTTTTAAATTTAAAAACAGATCAGCTTTATTCTTAAAATAAGCTGATGTATATAAAATTCATATGAAAGAATTGAAATCAAAAGAAGAGTTTTTATTCGGTAAAAAGAATTATAAATGGATGTTGATTGGGTTGGCAGTAGTGGCATTAGGTTTTATTCTGATGGCAGGTGGAGGTAGCGATGATCCGGAGGTTTTTAATGAAGCCATTTATAATTTTAGAAGAATTCGTTTGGCGCCTACTTTGGTGTTGATTGGTTTTGCAATTGAGGTGTATGCTATTCTAGCAGATCCAAATAAATAATTTTTTCAAGTAACATATCATGGGAATAATTGAAGCTATAATTCTAGGAATTATACAAGGACTAACAGAGTTTTTACCTGTGTCATCAAGTGGGCATTTAGAATTAGCAAAATTTATCTTAGGAGATGATGCAGTGCCAAAAGAGAGTTTGACATTTACAGTTGTACTTCATTTTGCAACGGCTTTGAGTACCTTGATAATTTTTAGAAAAGAGGTTGCTAGAATATTAAAAGGATTGTTTCAATTTTCATGGAATGAAGAAACAAAATTTTGTTTGAAAATTGTGATCTCAATGGTTCCTGCTGTAATAGTGGGATTGTTGTTTGAAGAACAATTAGAGTATTTTTTTAGTGGACAAATATTACTTGTCGGTGCTATGTTACTTGTAACAGCTTTGTTGCTAGTATTGGCGGATAAAGCAAAAACTACGGATGTTGAAACAAACTATAAATCAGCATTGATTATTGGTGTTGCCCAAGCAATTGCCATGCTGCCAGGGATTTCTAGATCTGGAGCAACTATTTCTACTTCGGTTTTACTGAAAATTGATAGAACGCAAGCGGCTAGATTTTCATTTTTGATGGTAGTGCCATTGATTGTTGGAAAGATAGCGAAAGATGTTTTGGGAGGCGATTTGGTAGTCAGTTCAGCTGAGGTATTTCCAATGTTTATTGGTTTTGTTTCTGCTTTTGTCGCAGGTTTAATAGCTTGTAAGTGGATGATGGCTTTGGTAAAGAAAAGTAAATTGTATTACTTTTCAGTGTATTGCGCTTTAGTTGGTGTTATCGCAATTGTATATTCTTTATCTAATTAATGATGCTAACAGAAGAACAGTTTAAAGAAGGGCAAGTACTATTGATAGATAAACCATTGACCTGGACTTCTTTTCAGGTGGTCAATAAAATTCGTTGGGAAATTCGTCAGCGTTTCAATATCAAAAAAATCAAAGTAGGTCATGCGGGTACTTTAGATCCTTTGGCAACAGGTTTGTTGATTTTATGTACCGGTAAATTCACTAAAAAAATTGATCAATTTCAAGCACAAATAAAAGAATACACTGGAGAGATTACCTTAGGAGCAACAACTCCAAGTTATGATTTAGAGTCTGAGGTTGATAAAGAATTTCCTACGGGACAAATAACCGAGGAATCTATTTATAAGGCTACTGAAAAATTTGTCGGGGAGATTGATCAAAAACCTCCAATTTTTTCTGCTTTGAAAAAAGACGGAAAACGCTTGTATGAATTGGCGCGTGCGGGAGAAGAGGTTGAAGTAAAATCTAGAAAGATTACAATTTCTGAATTTGAGATTACCAAAATAGATTTTCCTAAAGTAGAATTTAGAGTGGTATGCAGTAAAGGAACATATATTCGTTCGTTGGCTTATGATTTTGGTTTGGCCTTAGATTCGGGAGCACATTTAAGTGCTCTTAGAAGAACTAAAATTGGTGATTTTTCTGTGGCAGATGCTCATCAGTTAGAGGGGTATATAAAAGAATTACAGGCTTAAGTTATTTAAACATATTGCCATACCAGCTTTCTGAAGCTGGAACTTCCCAGTATTCGTCAAACTCTAATTTTGTAGCTATTGTGTTGTCAAAAACTATGGTATTTTTATTGACACCTTTGTCTTTAATTAGCTTTTTAAAGTCTTTTAAATCCTTGTATTGAACATACTGACCTTGTTTAAAACAGGCATTCATTTTATCCATCAATTCAGTCTCTAATTCTAATTGTAATTGAATGATAAATGATATAACATCGTTGGTGGTTTTTGTAGAAATAGTAGTTTCCGTTTCTGCAAATAAAACAATAAAACGATTGTATTTGATGGTAAAAGCAGCCTGTAAATCTTCGTTTTTACTTTCCCATTCTAAAATAAAGGCACTCATTTTTTTTTCAATACTCTCTATTTCATTTGCATAAAGTTTTTTTTGGGATGGAAAAACCCAAACTTTTGCATCATCAGGCAAGCTACTATAGTCAGAAATCATCTTGTTTCAATTTGGCGACAAAGATATTTCTTTTTAACTGTTTTGTTTTACTTCTTGAAGGGATTTTTGAGCAGATTCAAAATCTGTATAGGTGCTGTTTAATAAAGAAGCAATTTTAGTTGGAATAAAAAGCTGAAAAAATTTAGGCAATCTTCTTGCGTCAAGAAACTGACCATGTCTCATTTCTACTACTAAATAATACTCGGTATAATTATCTTCTGTATGAGAAGAGATATTGTAAACTGCCGACTTAAATTTATTTCTTTTTTGGATTGAGTAAATAAATGAAATAACCAAAATGCTGAGAAAAATAAAAGGTATCATATTGCAAGTTTAGTTGAATCGTGGGTTAACATATGTTAACCCACGAACAATATATAGTTTTATTGTATAGGACGGAAGTTTTATCATACATTTGTGTCATTAATGATTCTATTTTATTGTTTTGAGATATTTCTTTTTAGTTTTTTGCGTTTTTATCATCTCTTGTAAGAAAAAACAAGATGTGAAGAAGGTTGTCGAGCAAATTCCGGCGGAGAGTTTGGCTTTGTTCAACGAGACGAGTACCTATAGTTTTGATGAGATGTTGAAGCCTAAAACAAACGAAAATGTAAAGGGTTGGGATGAGTATGCAAATTTGTCGAAATTTTTAGAGAAAAACTTTACAACAATATCACCATCTTTGGCTTTAGAGATGTCAAAGGAATTGGCAGATTTGTCAAAAACAATGAACGATTCTTTAAGGATCAAAGAGTTGAATAACAAAGGGATGTTTGCTCGTTTGAATGTTTTTTATTCTGAGGCCTTGCGCTTGCAAGATATGTCTGATATTAGTTCTATTCAGCCATCAGAAGTAAAGGAACAAGTAGAAAAAATTATTTTGGTGTACAACTCCATAAATTTGAAAATTAATTCAGTTTACCTGCAGAAAAGTTTTGACGAGAATGTTGATTTTGATGAGTCAATATTTGACTTTAATGAAGAGGCAGAAGGTCCTTATAGAATCCCTAAAAAGCCACGTAAAGCGAAGGTTAATCGAAATGATAAGCGGTCATTTCGTAAATAAGTACTGATTCAAAGCCTTGTCTCAATAAGTAGTCAATTATTTTTTTCTTCTTTTTGAATACATTCGTTTCCTTAGACGCTTCTAGTTTTTTGAGAATAAGATTGTCAAGGGTTTCTAGATACTCAGCTTGTTCGATTTCTTTTATGGCAATTTTAATATTGTAGTCGGTAATATTTCTGAATTTGAGCTCCCTAACAATTCTGTTTTTGCCCCATTTTTTCATTCTAAATTTTCCTCTTGCAAAACTTTGTGCAAAACGTGTTTCATTCAAGAAGTTTTCTGAAATAAGGTGGGTGATTACTTGCTCAATAATTTCTGGAATCAATCTCATTTTTGAAAGCTTTTCTTCCACCTCTTTATGGCAACGATCTTGATAAACACAGTAGTGCTCTAAAGCTCTTTTCGCTTCTTCAGGAGTGTACGTTTTGATTGCTTTCATGAGGTTCAAATGTAGGTTAAAAATATAAGGGCAAAAAAAAACGACTGCATATTTTGCAGTCGTTTTTAATATTAAAATAAATTTGTTTTATGCGGTAACTGTTCTTTTACTATGAATCCACATTTTTAATTTTGTAACCAATAAGAATAATATTGGAACAATAATTAAGGTAAGGAAAGTAGCTATGATCAGTCCATAAATTACTGTCCAAGCAAGTGGCCCCCAGAAAATTACGTTATCTCCTCCAAAATAAAGGTGTGCATCAAATTCACTAAAGAATGTAAAGAAATTGATGTTCAGTCCAATGGCTAAAGGAATCAAGCCTAAAATGGTTGTGATCGCTGTTAGTAATACCGGACGTAAACGTGATTTACCGGCAGAAACAATGCTTTGAAATAAATCTTCTGTACTTAGGTAATCATCATCAGCAATGCCTAATTCTACTTTCTTTCTGTCAATTAATAATTGAGCATAATCGAGGAGTACCACTCCGTTGTTTACCACAATTCCGGCGAGTGAGATAATCCCCATCATTGTCATCATAATCACGAAAGAACTTCCCGTGATTACGATACCTCCGAAAACTCCAATCAAACTCAAAAAGATGGCAATCATAATAATTGCTGGTTTAGAGATAGAATTGAATTGTAAAATTAGAATTAAGAAAATCAAACCAAGACCGGTGAAAAATGCTCCCATCAAAAAGGCCATTTGTTTGTTTTGCTCTTCAATCTGACCTGTGTAATCCACCGAAATTCCTTTAGGTAAACCTTTGAAATTTGTCATTTCTTCTTGGATTTTTGTAACAATGGCACCGGCATCTGTATATCCAGGAGATAAAGCAGAGTAAACGGTTACGACTCTTTTTTGGTCTTTGTGCTTGATGGCACTAAATCCAGAGTTGTTTTTTTGTTTTGCTACTGCAGAAACTGGGATTTCTTTTATCTGACCTGTTGCCATGTCTCTGAAAGTAATCTTTTGGTTGAATAAGGCACTTTTGTTGTATCTGTCCGCTTTGTTGAAACGTATATATATGTCATAGTCCTCACCATCATTTTTGTAAACTCCAGCTTTACTACCAAAAATAGCATTTCTAAGTTGCTGTCCAACCTGACCAGCACTTACACCAAGTTCACCAGCTTTTTTACGGTCAACAACTACTTGCATACCCGGTTTGTCTCTGTTGACATCAATTTTTAATTCGTCAATACCAGCAATACTTCTTGTGTTGATAAAATCACGCATTCTTTCAGCCGTCTCAATCAACTCTGCATAGTCTTTACCTTCAATTTCAATATTGATAGGAGATCCAGCAGGAGGTCCATTGACGTCTTTTTCTACAGAAATCAACACTCCAGGGTAGATTCCGACTAAGGCAGTTTGTACGCGTTGTCTTAAGATTTCACTATCCTTTCCTCTTCTAAATTTATATTCACGCATGGAAGCGGTGATCTTTCCTTTGTGAGGCATTTCAGCAGCAGAACCCCCATCTGTTTGTGGGTTTCCGGCACCTTCACCTACCTGAGAAACCGTACTCTCAACTAGGAAATTGTAATCTCCATCGGTATACTCATCATCATTCAATACTTCAAAAACTCGATTTTCAATTTGTTTTGTAATGGCATTGGTTTTCTCAATATCTGTTCCTTGAGGGTATTCAATGTATACAATAATTTGATTTGGTTTATTGTCTGGGAAGAATTCAATTTTAGTTCTCTGACTCGCAACGGATGCACCAAAAGAGATGAACGCAATGATTAGAAGAATAAATGTTCCAATAGTATATATGGTACGTCTCCATCCAGTCAAAGCAAATATCAATTGTTTTTCATAAAAATTTTCCAAACGAGTCAATACTTTGTTTTGGAACCAATTCGCTACTTTTCTAAGAACAAGTCTATAGAACCATAACATAATGGCGGTAAAAATCATTAAAGTTCCTAAGGCAGCATAGCTTCCTCCTGTAAGGAATATAACCAAACCAATACCTGTCAAAATTGACGTGATGGTAATCATTCTTTTCATTGGCATTTCTTTGTCCTCAACACTCATAAACTGAGAAACCAGTACAGAGTTGAAGAAAATAGCTACGAATAATGAGGATCCCAGTACAACAGATAAAGTAATAGGGAAATAGATCATAAATTGTCCCATCAATCCAGGCCATAGCCCTAGAGGGATAAAGGCAGCTACGGTGGTGGCGGTAGAAATGATAATTGGGTAGGCAATTTCACTAATTCCTTTTTTAGCCGCTTCCTTACGGGTCATTCCTTCTTCATCCATCAATCGGTATACATTTTCAACAACTACAATTCCGTTATCAACCAACATTCCTAGTCCCATGATCAATCCGAAAAGAATCATGGTGTTCATTGTGTATCCAAGCATTTCAAGAATCATCAAAGACATGAACATTGACATTGGAATGGCGAATCCAACAAAAAGTGCGTTTTTAAACCCTAAGAAAAACATCAAGACAGTAACTACCAAGATAATTCCGAAAATGATGTTGTTTACCAAATCATCTACTTGACCAATCGTTTTAGAAGATTGATCATTAGAGATGGTTACTTTTAAGTCAGATGGGAAAAAATCCTCCTTTGCTTTTTCCACAATAACTCTTACTTGGTCTGCTGCGTCAACCATGTTTTTACCAGCTCTCTTTTTAACATCAAGCATTACTACTTTTTCACCGTATTCTCTGGCGTAAGTAGTTTTATCTTTGTCCTGAAAGGCAATTTCTGCTACGTTCTTTAGGTAGATAGGGTTGTTTCTTTCGTTTTTTACGACAAAATTTCCTAATTCATCGGGGTCTGTAATTTCACCAATAATGCGAATAGTACGTCTTTGTCCGCTTGTAATAAAGTTACCTGCAGACATGGTTGCATTTCCGTTATTGATAGCCTGAACAATATCGTTAAAGCTAACTTTTGCAGCCATCATTTTATAGATGTCAACGGCAATTTCAACTTCTTTCTCTTGCGCACCACGAATATCAACTTGTTTGATTTCATCCAGGTCCTCAATCTCATCCTCTAAATACTCTCCAAACTCTTTTAGTTTATAGATAGGATAATCACCAGAAATATTAATATTCAGGATAGGAATCTCTTCGGACATACTAAGGTCAAAGGCAATAGGTTCTACTTTTGCTCCATTGAAAGTAGGCCAATCTTCACTGGCAGTTTCTCCATCAATTTCGTCTTTAACTTTTTGTTTAGCCTGGTCTACAGAAATGTTTTCGTCAAACTCAACAATAATCATCGAGTAATCTTCTTGTGAATTAGAAGTGATTTCAACTAAATTAGAAACAGTTTTTAACTTGTCTTCTAGGGGAGTTGTAATCAGTTTTTCTATATCTTCTGCGGTGTTTCCTGGATATAATGAACTAATGTAAATTTTAGTTTCTTTGATCTCCGGAAAACTTTCACGTGGCATATTAAAGTAGGCGGAAGATCCTAGAAATAGAATCATTACCATTACCACATATATGGTCGTTTTGTTGTTGATTGCCCAGGAGGACAAACCAAACTCTTTGTCAACTTTTTTCTCAGTCATTTTAGGTGTTTTTAAGTTGATTTATAGATTATAATTTCAAAGGTTCGTTGCTTAATATTTTTACAGATTGACCATCTGTAACACTTCTAGCACCTTCGTTGATTATTTCTAAACCATTAGGAAAAGCAGTCAATATCTCAATGATATCTCCTTGTGTTTTACCAGTTTCAATGATTTTTCTTTTTACTACGGCTTCTCCGTTTGCTTTTTTGTTTGCAATGATGTAGATATATTGGTCTCCATTTGCATTTTCTGAGATAATACTCTGAGGAATTAAAATGGCAGCCTCATTTTTATAATCATTGATTTTAAGCTTTGCTGTTAGGTTAGGCTTGATGTCGTGTTTTGGGTTCGGTACCTTTACTTCAACTTTAAATGTACGATTGCTTGGGTTTACATAACTAGCAGCGTGTCTTACTTCAGCTTCAACCGTTTTGTTCAATATTGGGAAATATACTTCTACATGTTTTCCTTTAGAGACAGAAGTGATGTAACTCTCCGGTACTTCAGCATCGATGTACATATCATCTAAGTTTACGATACGCAATAATTCCGAACCTTGACCCGGTGCGATTACCATTCCTTCTTCCTTGAAAATATCATCTATGATCCCTGAAAACGGAGCAACAATTCTTGTTTTAGCATATTGAGATTTCAATTGCTTTATAGCATTGATATTTGCATAATAATTTGTCTCTGCTTTTAAGTATTCTATTTCAGATCCAATTTTTTGTTCCCATAATTTTTGCTGTCTCTCATAAGTAGTTTTAGCCAATTTTGTTTGTGTTTCTAATTGTGCTAGCTGATCGGCAAGACCACCATCGCTTAAGATTGCTAATAAAGTTCCTTTAGAGACACGTTGTCCTTCTTTGACACGAATGTCTTTGATGATACCAGGAACCTCAGGATATACCAAAACGTTTTTCTTTGTGGTTACATTTCCTTGTAATTCTACATGGTGGTTGAATACCGTTGCTGTACTGGTAAAAGTAGTAACCAAAGGCAATCTTTTCATGGTGTCGTACACTGAAGTAGCCGATACCAGAGCTTCCAATTGAATGTTAATTTCTTTTTGAGTAGTTTCAATTTCTTTTTTCTTTTCTCTCATTTGTGAAAGATCCTGCGACTTGATTACATCTTCCACAGAGATTTCTGATTTCTCAGCACAAGAAGTTAGGATGATTGTGCTGGCAATAAATGCGTAAATATATTTCATGATTTAATTTTTTAAGAAATTATTTTATGTTTAATAAGTTTTTCAATTCTACTTTTTTGTTGATTACATCAATGATAGATTCGATGTATTGTTGCTGACTGTCGTACAACTGAACTTGTACAGTTCTTAAGTCGATACTACTAGCCATTCCTTCGCTAAATTTTACGGAGTTTTTACGTTCTATTTTTTCTGCTAGAGTCAAGTTTTGTTTTCTGTTTTCATAAGTTTCAGCGGCTAAAATGTATTCACTTTTTACTTTTTTTAAGTCTAGTTTTAATTGTTGCTCAGTATCTTTTAAAGTGTTTTCAGAAATTTCCCAGTTTATTTTTGCTCTTCTTTTCTGAGATCTAATATTAAAGGAAGTGAAAATTGGAATGGATAAAGAAACTCCAGCAGAGGTTGAGGTCAACCAATCTTGGTCGCTGCTAAATAAGCCTCCAAAATCTTCATTCAATCCTTGTGCATTTGTGTTTAAAAATGCCGAAATAGAAGGAAGGTATTTCGCTTTTTCTAATTTGTATAATAATTCTTTGCTTTCCGTTTCATTCACCGCAATTTTGTAATCGATATTATTGAAAACTGAGTTTTGTTCAAATTCAGATTCAAGGGTTACATATTCGCTGATTAAGTTTTCTAGATTGTCACTTAAAGTAATCGTTGTTTCAGAATCAATTCCCAAAAGTAATTTTACATAACCGTTAGATACATCTGCAAGTACCTCATAGTTGCGCATGGAGTTTTCAAGATTGGTAAGTGTCAATTGTAATTGTTCAACACTTTCCTCTTCAGCTAGACCGTTAGCAACAACAGCTGTAGCTTCCTTTAAATTGTCTTCAATGTTTTTGATATTCTTCTCTAAGATGAGTATGCTTTCATCTGTTAATAAAGCTGTCATATAAGCATTCACAACAATTTGTTCTATTTCATTGTCCGTTTTGTCCTTGTAGTTTTTAGAGATGTCTAAAAATACTTTAGAAGCTTGTAAACCTACAATATAGGAGCCATCAAAAATTAATTGCGTAACCGTTAGGCTAGGAGTTAAAGTGTTGGCGGGGAAAAAGAAATTTATTGGATCTGCTGGATTAGTGGGGTCACCTTCAATTGGTGTTTTTAAGTTAGCAGTATAGTCAACCTTACCGCTTATTTGCGGAAGTCCGATAGAAATTGCTTCCCATTTTTGTTCTTCTGAGGCCTGAATTCCAGCTACTGCATTCTGAATATTCCTATTGTGAATTTTAGCATAGGAAATTGCTTCGTTTAGATTGAAAGAAGTTTTTTGTTCTTTTTCCACGATTTCTTGAGCAAACCCAAAAAGGGAGCTTGCCAAAAATAAGTAAAGGATGTTTAATTTTTTCATCTTTAATTGTATTGATTTTTTATTTTTTCTAATGTTTGTATTCCCTTTTCTGTTGCAATTCCGCGTACGTGGTATTCTAAATAATTTTGTAATAAATAATTCATAGAGAACATTTCTGTAGGAAAGGTTTCAATGTCTTTGATGCCTACCATTCCTTTAAAATAAACTCTTGTGATAAATTGAATATCTATCCCATCTCTAAAATAGGCTCCGTCTACTCCCTTTTTTAGATTGTCGGATACACATCCTTGCATTACATCAAATTGTTTTTTTTGTAGGTTGGTATGGATTCTTGGATAATATTTTTGAAGTTGGTATTGCGGTGACGATTTTTCATCATTTAAATTTTCAAGAACAAATTTTTTGATTTGAAATAATTCTTCGATTGGATTGTAATCTAATTCACATATAGCGTCTATGCCCTTGGTAATACATAAAAACATTCCGTAGGTCGTCTCTTCTACCAGTTTTGTTTTGTTACTGAAATGCGTGTAAATGGTTTTTTTTGAGATACCTATTTTCTCAGCAATATCATCCATTGTCACACTTTTAAATCCAAAGTTTAAAAACATTTCAGCAGCGGTTTGTAAAATTTTTTCTTTCATCATCTCTCGTTTTAACGTTGCAAATATATACAGGAAACTTTTAACACCAAAAAAGTTTCCTAAGTTTTTTGTAGTAAAAATCATTTTTTGTTTTTTTTGAGAAAACGAATTGTTATCAGAGAGCTTTGTTTATTTTTACACAAAATTCATTATTTTGAAATTAGAACAATACAAAGAAGATTTTTTAGCACATTTACAAGAGAAGATTAATGTTGTAGAGCCTCAAAACCTATACAATCCTATAAAGTATATATTGGATTTAGGAGGAAAACGCTTGAGACCTATTTTAGTTTTGATGGGGACAACTGCTTTTGGGGGAGATTATAAAAACGGTTTGGATGCGGCTTTGGCTGTGGAGGTGTTTCATAATTTTACGCTGTTACATGATGATATTATGGATGATGCACCTTTGAGAAGAGGTGAAGCAACCGTGCATGAAAAGTGGGATGTGAATACAGCTATATTGTCAGGAGATGCCATGTTGATTTTAGCCAATCAACTTTTGGAATCTTATGACGGTGCTACCTTTAAAAGATTAATGCAACTTTTTAATAAAACAGCATTGGAAGTTTGTGAGGGACAGCAATATGATATGGATTTTGAAACGCGTAATGATGTAACTGCTGAAGAATATATCAAAATGATTGGTTTGAAAACTTCGGTTTTAGTTGCTGCTGCCCTTGAAATGGGAGCGATTATAGCGAGAGCTTCTGAAAAAGATTCAAGAAAAATATATGAATTTGGCTTGAATTTAGGAATTGCTTTTCAGTTGCAAGACGATTATTTAGATGCGTATGGAGATGCTGCTACTTTTGGAAAACAAGTAGGAGGAGATATCATGGAGAATAAGAAAACCTTTTTATATATAGAGGCACTTAAGAATGCTACACCGGAATTGAAAGAGGAATTGCTATATTGGTATGATCAAATTTTAGAGGATAATACAGAGAAGGTAGCACGCGTAAAAGAGTTGTTTCAGCTTGTAGGAAGTGATACAATGACAAGGGTTGCTATTGAGAATTATACCAAAAAAGCGTTTGATGTTTTGGATGAAATTTCTATATCAGAAGCTAATAGTCTTGTATTAAAACAGTTCGGTCAAAACTTAATGACACGCACTGTTTAGCACAAAAATATTTTCACTATTTTCTTAAGAAAAGTATAGGAAATTGTAAAATAATGTTATTTTTGCACACGTTTTAGGTCTCATAGCTCAGTTGGTTAGAGCACCTGACTCATAATCAGGTGGTCCTAGGTTCGAGCCCTAGTGGGACCACTTCTAAAACACAAGCCTTTACAGAAATGTAGAGGCTTTTTTATTGACTAAAAATAAAAAGCCACTTCAATTTGAAGTGGCTTTTCGATTGCTATGAAAATTTCAACTCGTTTGAGTTGGGTGTTAAATTAGGGGTGCTCATAGTATCAGTTTATGTTTTTGCTTTCTTGCTCTTGCTTTTCTCAGCAGGCTGTAAAAAAGTTGTTTTGTAATAACGGTTCTTGCAGGAAGTGTTTTTACTTCGTTTAGCAAATAAGTGCTGTCCGTATACATAATCTTTTGTTTTAAAGGTTATTCGTATCTGTTTGTAATCTTAATTACGTTTGTTACCTGAAGGTAAAAAGACATACTTGTTTTTAAGTGATAAATAAGGTCAACCGGAAGAATCTGTGGGTGAAGTGTAGCTTTCTAAAGATGAAGTATTTTTCAATATTCAAAAGAGAGTACGGTGTAGATTTCTAATGGAATTTAAAAATTAAATCCGACTCCAAGTGTAGGGCCCTGAAGGTTGATGTCAAAATCCAGAATCTCATCTTGCACTGCTGCTTTATGATGAGAGTACACTGAAGTCCAGCCGAGTTTAGTGTCAATTAATATTGAGATTCTGTATTTTAAGCAGCTGTTGATCATTGTTGAGTTTTTTGCTGAATTTCCTCCCCAATCACCTTGAATCTCAAATCTAAATCTTTTATAGTTGAATGGAATAGAGACCCCTATCAGAGGTTCAAACCACTTACTTACTAGGTCAATTTGTTGAGAAGTTTGAGATATTTCAGTTTCAAATTGAATATAGATATAACGCAGACCAGTATATGGTACAATCTCAATGCTTGTATGTTCATTGAAATTTTTAGTCCAAACAGAGTATCCGAAAATTATTCTTGGCATGTTACCTGTTGCAAAAAGGTAGATCAATTCTTTTTCTAACTCGCTTCTTGGAGGTGTAAAAGTAAAGGTGTTTCCAACAGAACCAGAAAAGGCGTCTGCTTGAATCTATAGTTTTTGATGCCTAAAAGAAGCACGTCCTACAAAATAAAACTCAAGTCCAGGGTCTTTGTCTATACGTTCAAGTTCCTTTTTGTCTTTTGGTGTTGCGGTATTTAAATAAATATCACCATAGGAAAGCTGACCCCTAAAACCAGGAACCCATAAAGGAATTTCTAAAAGCCATTTGGTCCCTAAGTTTGAGTAAAATTTAGACTCCGATTCCGAACAGACGGAACTCCAAACTAAAAGAATCAGTATAAAAAGGAATATGTTTTTTTTAAATAGCAACATTAAAATAAATATTATCCTAAAAGGAAGAATTATTTATTCATTAAACGAGCTACATATTTTCCGATTACATCAAATTCTAAATTTACTTCAGTTCCTACTTTAAAACTATTGAAGTTTGTGTGTTCGTATGTATAAGGAATGATTGCTACGCTGAATTCGTTTTTCTGAGAATTTACAACTGTTAAACTAGTTCCGTTAATGGTAATGGAACCTTTTTCAATGGTTACGTTATTTTTATTAGGGTCATAAGAAAACGTAAATCCCCAACTTCCATTTTCATTAGTGATAGCAGTACAGGTAGCGGTTTGGTCCACATGTCCTTGAACTATATGTCCATCTAGGCGATCTCCTAACTTCATGGCTCTTTCAAGATTGACGGAGTCGTTTACTTGTAAAGTATTTAAGTTGGTTTTTTCTAGAGTTTCTTTTATCGCGGTTACCGTATATAGATCTTTATCGATCGCAACTACTGTCAAACAAACACCATTATGTGCTACGCTTTGATCGATTTTTAGTTCAGAGGTAAACTCAGAAGAGATAGTGATATGTAAGTTGTCGTTTTCTTGGGTGATTTCTTTTACTAAGCCTTGTTTTTCTATAATACCTGTGAACATAAAATTGTCAATTTAAATGATTACTTTTGATTCCTCAAAAATAAGAATAATAAAGTAGTTGAATGGAGAAAGAGCAAAAAATAAAGGTTGGAATTTCAGTAGGTGATATCAATGGTATTGGTATTGAAGTTGTGTTAAAAACTTTTGCAGATAAGCGTATGATGGATTTTTGTACTCCTATTTTATTTGCGTCTACTAAAGTGATTACTTTTCATAAAAATAAGCTCAAGTTGGAAGTTCCTGTGCAGGGAATTCAATCTTTGGATTCAGTAGTGGACGGAAAAGTGAATTTAATTTCTGTAACTAAAGAGGAAGTGAAAATGGAACTGGGTAATCCAACAAAAGAGTCTGGCGCTTTTGCCTTGAGATCTTTGGATGCCGCTACGCATGCTTTAAAAGAAGGTAAGGTAGATCTATTGGTAACTGCACCCATCAGTAAAGACAATATCCAATCCGAAGAATTTAAATTTGCAGGTCATACTGAATTCTTAGAGGATAAATTAGAAGGAGATAGTTTGATGATATTAATGACTGACTCTTTGAGAATGGGACTGATTACAGGTCATGTTCCGGTTGCAAAAGTGTCGGAAACGATTACCAAAGAGCTCATTCTATCTAAAGTAGCAACCATGCATACAACCTTGGTAAAGGATTTTGGGATTGCTAAACCAAAAATTGCAGTGCTTGGTTTGAATCCACATTGTGGAGATAATGGGGTTATTGGAAATGAAGATGAAGATATAGTACGTCCTACATTGAAGGAAGTTCAAGAAACAGGGAAGTTGGTTTACGGTCCGTATGCTGCCGATGGTTTTTTCGGTTCAGGAAATTATAAAGGTTTTGATGGAGTGTTAGCGATGTATCACGATCAAGGTTTGGTTGCTTTTAAAACCTTGGCTTTTGGTAATGGCGTTAATTTCACGGCAGGACTGAATCAGGTAAGGACCTCTCCTGACCATGGAACTGCTTTTGAAATAGCTGGACAAAATAAGGCAGATGCCTCTTCTTTTAAAGAAGCTTTGTTTACGGGATTGAAAATTGTTAAAACTAGAAATGGTTATAAAACCCTAACAAAGGATAGTTTGAAAGTGAGAAAAAAATATTAATGTGTAAATTTTAATTTCTTTTGTTTATTATAAAATGAAATTTTATATCTTTGCACGCTCAAATTGATGTTCATTATGAAAGAGTTGAGAGATTTTGAAATTTCTTTTATAGGTTTAAAGGAAGGAAAGCATAATTTTGAATATCATATTGATAATAAGTTCTTTGATGCGTTTCAGTTCGATGATTTTGATGAAACGAATATAAATGTGGAGTTGGCTTTTGTGAAAAAGGCAACAATGTTAGAGTTAGAGTTCTCTTTTAAAGGTTTTGTAAATGTTCCTTGTGACGTTACTGGAGAGCCTTTTGATATGGACACAACCGGTGACTTGTCTTTAATTGTAAAGTTTGGAGAAGGTTATGACGATGGGAATGAAGAAATCATTTATGTTCCTTATACAGAACACCGCATTAATGTAGCGCATTATATTTTTGAAATGATAGTTTTGTCGGCACCTGCAAAAAGAGTGCATCCAAAAGTAGTTGATGGTTCTATGGAATCTGAAGCATTTGAAAGGTTAGAAGAGTTAAAAGGAAATAAGAGTACAACAAACAACGAAGATACAACCGACCCTAGATGGGGGAAGTTAAAAGATTTATTAATAGATAAAACAGAGCGTAATGGCACATCCAAAGAGAAAAATATCTAAACAAAGAAGAGACAAAAGAAGAACTCACTACAAAGCAGTAGCTCCACAAGTTGCAGTTGATCCTACAACAGGAGAAGCTCACTTATATCACAGAGCTCACTGGCATGAAGGAAAATTATATTACAAAGGTCAAATTGTAATCGATTCTCCTGTAGTTGAAGCTTAAGGATTTGATAAAAATATAATGAAAAACCCTCTTGAATGGAGGGTTTTTTGGTGTTTTAGGGTAAAAAAAGGCAATTATTGGTTCTTTTTTCATTTATATGTGAAATAAATTTCATTACTTTGGGCATCGATTTTTTTTGTAAATATTTTTCTGAAAAAAGTCTTTAAAAAATATTATTATGGGTAAAATAACTGCAGCAATTACGGCAGTAGGAAAGTACGTTCCAGACTATACTCTTACCAATAAAGAGTTGGAATCTTTAGTAGAAACAAACGATGAGTGGATTTTTACTAGAACGGGAATTAAGGAAAGAAGAATCCTTAAAGATGCTGATAAAGGAACATCTTATTTAGCGATTAAAGCTGCTGAAGATTTAATTGCGAAAAGAGGTATTGATCCGTCAGAGATCGATATGGTTATTATCGGTACTGCTACACCTGATATGAATGTTGCTTCAACAGCAGTTTATGTTGCCACAGAAATTGGTGCAACAAATGCTTTTGGTTACGACTTACAAGCAGCTTGTTCTAGTTTTTTGTATGCGATGTCTACGGCATCTGCATATATTGAGTCAGGAAGATATAAGAAAGTATTGGTAATTGGAGCAGATAAAATGTCTTCAATTGTTGATTATACGGATAGAACAACTTGTATCATATTTGGTGATGGAGCTGGTGCAGCTTTGTTTGAGCCTAATGAAGAAGGATTAGGTTTTCAAGATGAATATCTAAGAGGAGATGCTGTTGGACGTGAATTCTTGAGAATTGAAGCTGGAGGATCTTTAAAACCAACTTCACAGGAAACTTTGGACAACCGTCAACACTTTATCAAGCAAGAAGGGAAAACAGTATTTAAATATGCTGTCTCTAATATGGCTGATGCAAGTGAAAAAATATTGAAGCGTAATAATTTAACAAATGATGATGTTGATTGGTTAGCGCCACATCAAGCAAATCAGAGAATTATTGAAGCTACTGCAAGAAGAATTAATTTGGATAAAAGTAAAGTATTACAAAATATCCAAAATTATGGGAATACAACATCAGCTACATTGCCATTATTGTTAGCGGATTTTGAAAACCAATTGAAAAAAGGAGATAACATTATATTCGCAGCTTTTGGTGGCGGATTTACTTGGGGAGCTGTTTACTTGAAATGGGCCTATAACTCAAAATAGAATTAAATACTACTTATATAACTAAATATATTATGGAATTAAAAGACATTCAAAATTTGATAAAGTTTGTTGCCAAATCTGGTGCAAGCGAAGTGAAATTAGAAATGGAAGACATTAAAATAACTGTAAAAACAGGATCTGGTAAAACAGAAACTACGATTTTACAGTCTGCTGTGTCTCCTGCTCAAATGCCAGTTGTATCACAAGTTGTTCCTCAGGCTGAGCCAGCGGCTCCAGCGGCACCTGCAACTCCGGCAGCAGCGCCAGCTGAAGAAGATTCTAAATTATTAACAATTACATCTCCAATTATTGGAACATTCTACAGAAAACCATCTCCAGATAAAGCGAACTTTGTTGAGATAGGAGATTCAGTATCGGCTGATTCTGTTGTTTGTGTAATTGAAGCAATGAAATTATTTAACGAAATTGAATCAGAAGTGTCTGGTAAAATTGTGAAAATTTTAGTGGATGATTCTTCTCCAGTAGAATTTGGACAACCTTTATTCTTAGTTGATCCATCATAAGTTTTAGAGCATAATTAAAAACTATTCTTTGTAGTTATAGAAACTATAATTAAGACTAAACAATATTATTATGTTTAAAAAAATATTAATAGCCAATAGAGGTGAGATTGCTTTGCGTGTTATTAGAACATGTAAGGAAATGGGAATTAAAACAGTTGCTGTTTATTCTCAAGCAGATGAAGAAAGTTTGCATGTGAAGTTTGCAGATGAGGCAGTTTGTATTGGGCCAGCGGCTAGTACAGATTCTTATTTAAAGATGTCGAATATTTTGGCAGCTGCTGAAATTACAAATGCAGATGCGATCCATCCAGGATATGGATTCTTGTCTGAGAATTCAAAGTTCTCAGCATTATGTGAAGAGCATAGTGTCAAATTTATCGGTGCAAGTGCTGAAATGATTGACAGAATGGGAGATAAGGCAAATGCTAAATCTACCATGATTGCTGCAGGAGTACCTTGTGTACCTGGTAGTGAAGGCGTGATTGAAGATTTTGCTGAGTGTAAAAAATTAGCAGATGAAGCAGGATACCCAGTAATGTTAAAAGCTTCTGCCGGTGGTGGAGGTAAAGGTATGCGTGCTGTTTGGAAAGAAGAAGATTTAGAAGATGCTTGGGATTCAGCTAGATATGAATCTAAGGCTGCTTTCGGAAATGACGATATGTACATGGAGAAATTGATCCAAGAACCTCGTCATATTGAAATCCAGATTGTTGGAGATTCATTCGGGAAAGCATGTCACTTGTCTGAAAGAGATTGTTCTGTTCAAAGACGCCACCAAAAATTAACAGAAGAAACTCCTTCTCCATTCATGACTGATGAGTTGAGAGAAAGAATGGGAGTTGCTGCGGTGAAAGCTGCTGAATATATCAAATACGAAGGAGCCGGTACGGTTGAATTCTTAGTTGATAAAGATAGAAACTTCTACTTTATGGAAATGAACACTCGTATACAGGTAGAGCATCCGATTACAGAAGAAGTTGTAAATTACGATTTAATTCGTGAGCAAATTTTAGTAGCTGCAGGTGTGCCAATTTCTGGTAAAAATTATTTGCCAAAAATGCATTCTATAGAATGTCGTATCAATGCTGAAAATCCTTATAAAGGGTTTATGCCAGCCCCAGGAAAGATTACTACTTTCCACGCACCAGGAGGTCATGGAGTAAGATTGGATACGCATGTATATGCAGGGTATACAATTCCACCTAACTATGATTCAATGGTTGCAAAGTTGATAACAACTGCGCAAACAAGAGAAGAAGCCATCAATAAAATGAAGCGAGCTTTGGATGAATTTATCGTTGAAGGTGTGAAAACTACAATACCTTTCCATAGACAATTAATGGATCACCCAGATTATGTAGCAGGAAACTATACTACAAAATTCATGGAGGATTTTGAAATGAAAAAAGAATAACAACAGGTTGTTTAAATATATAAAAGAGGATGTAATATTACATCCTCTTTTTTTTTGGCAAGGTAGTTGCGACCTCGAATGTTAAATTAAGTTTATGAAAAACGTTTTATCAATAAGAATGAGGAAGCGAAATACTTGTGAATGTGATAAAACGATAGAAAAACACATAAATAAGGTAAATAAACACATTATTTTTTTTACAGATTCAACATTTTTTTGTTACTTGCTGAACCTTAGAATGCATATCCACGGAGAGGTGGCCGAGTGGCTTAAGGCGCACGCTTGGAAAGCGTGTTTACAAGAAATGGTAACGGGGGTTCGAATCCCTTTCTCTCCGCAGTGTTTTTTAAGATTTAACTAATTTAAAACCTTAATTATATTAATAAATTAATTTTATCACAATGAAAAAAGTATTTACAATCCTTACAATTACAGGTGCCTTGTTTTTTGGAGCAACTCAAAGCACGTTTGCACAAGCAGCGGAATCTGTAGAATCAGAAACTTTTCACCAAGTATTAAAACAACGTTTTATAGAAGGTGGTCAATTTTTTATGGGAATTGTTTTGGTAGCTTTAATTTTAGGTTTAGCAATTGCAATTGAAAGAATTATTTATTTGAATATGGCTACAACAAACACTAAGAAATTAGTTGCTGGAGTAGATGAAGCATTAGCTTCTGGAGGAGTTGATGCAGCAAAAGAAGTTTGTAGAAATACAAAAGGACCTGTTGCTTCTATCTTTTACCAAGGATTAGACAGAGCTGACGAAGGAATTGAGGCTGCTGAGAAAGCAGTAGTAGGTTACGGAGGAGTTCAAATGGGATTATTAGAGAAAAATATCTCTTGGTTATCTTTATTTATCGCTTTAGCACCAATGCTTGGGTTTATGGGAACTGTAATCGGGATGATTGGAGCCTTTGACTCGATTCAAGCAGCAGGGGATATTTCTCCAACAGTAGTAGCAGGAGGTATTAAAGTAGCCTTATTAACAACTGTATTTGGTCTTGTAGTAGCGATTATTCTTCAAGTTTTTTACAACTATATTATCTCTAAAGTGGATGGTATCGTAAATGATATGGAAGATGCTTCTATCTCATTAATTGACCTATTGGTAAAACATAAAAAATAAGAAGAATGAATCAAAATTTAACAAAAATATTAAAAGGTCTAGTAGGCTTAATAGCTTTGGTTGCTGCTTATTTCTTTATTAAGATTATAAGTACTGGTGATGATGCTATTGTTGAAGGTGGTGGATCTTTAGGAATCGTAGGACCAATGGTGTCCTTTTCAATAGGACTATTTTTAGTTGTATTAGGATTGACAGTTTTATTCTCAATTATTGGGTTATTAAAAAAACCAGAAGCTTTGAAGAAAACGGCTTTAGGATTAGTAGTGCTAGGTGTATTCTTGGCAGCTGCTTATGGTCTTGCACCGGATACTGCTGTAACTGATGTAACAGGTGAGGTATTGCCAGGTGGTGAAGCTGGATCGAACTCTAAATGGGTAAGTACAGGTATTTGGTATACTGTTTTATTAGGTGCTACTGCTGTTGCTACAATTGTAATAGGAGGAGCCAAATCAATTTTTAAATAAATAATATGGCAAGAAAAGAACTTCCAGAGATTAATGCTGGGTCTATGGCAGACATTGCGTTCTTGTTGCTGATATTTTTCTTGGTAACAACAACAATGGATGTTGATTCTGGTATTTCTCGTAAATTATCAGAAAAACCACCAGAAAATTATGATCCACCTGTGATCAAACAAAAGAATATTCTTGAAATCAACTTGAACCGTAACAATCAAATGTTGGTAGAGGATGAGGAAATGGAAATCAAAGATTTGAAACAGTTTACGATTGACTTCCTTGATAATGGAGGAGGCGTTGGTAAAGCGGATGAATACGGACCAGGTAAGAAATGTGATTATTGTAATGGTGCTAAGAAAGATGACTCTTCTGATCACCCGAACAAAGCAATTATTTCTGTGCAAAGTGATAGAGGTACTTCTTATGGAATGTACATCACGGTTCAGAATGAACTTTTAGCTGCTTATACTGAATTAAGAAATAGGTACGCTAAAAAGTATATCACCGGTCAGTATGCAGGAATGAGTTATGATGATTTATTATTGTTATCAGGAAATGATAAAGAGAATGAAGCCCTAAAAGCCGTGATTAAAAAGGTGAAAGGTGCATATCCTCAGATTATTTCCGATGCAGAACCAACTAAATAATTTTATACTATGTCTAAATTCGGAAAAAAGAAAAAAGGATTGCCAGCGGTAAATACTGCTGCCTTACCAGATATTGTATTTATGTTATTATTCTTCTTTATGGTGACAACAACAATGAGGGAAACTGACTTGTTGATCAAACCGCCACAGTTGCCGAATGCAACAGAAGTGAAGAAATTGGAACACAAGAGTTTGGTGAGTACTATTTATGTAGGAAAGGCGAAACCTGAAGACCAAGCTAAATATGGTTCTGGAGATAAGATTCAGTTAAATGACAAAATTTCTACTGTAAATGATATTGCAAATTTCATTTACTCTGAGCAAGAGAAGCACAACCCGGAAGAAATTCCTTATATGACAACTTCAATTAAATCTGACGTTGCATGTGGTGTTGGTACTATTCATGATATCAGAATAGAATTAAGAGATATTAATGCTTTAAAAATTAGTTATTCTACTCGTAAGGGAGATTTAAAAGCTAACATAAAGTAATATTTAATTTATTGAATATATTAAAAAGGCATTCGTGTAAAACGAATGCCTTTTTGTTTTAATTTTGTTTTGTATTTTATTATCTAAATTACACTTAATGTTAAGAACCTTTCTTTTTCTTTTTTTATTTGGTACGAGAGTTTTTTCTCAGGTATCAAAAGATAGTGTTTCTATAGATCCTAAATATTTAGAAGACCAACTATATATAGGAGTGACCTATAATATATTTGCAAATACGCCTGATGGTTTTGTGAAAGACGGTTTTGCCTACGGTTTTTCAGGTGGGTTTATCAAAGATATCCCTTTTAATGAAAGACGAAATATTGGTATGGGTGTCGGATTAGGTTATGCTTTTAATACACATATTCAAAATATTGTGGTTACCACAAATGCCTTGAATTTGAATCAAGCAAATACCAATCAAAGTACGTATACAATAAAGACGAATAGTTTAGAGTTTCCTATTGAGTTTCGTTGGAGAACTTCTACATTAAAAAAGTATAAATTTTGGAGAATCTATACGGGGCTTCATTTTTCTTATGTGTTGAATTCCTCATCCATTGGTGAAAGAAACGATGAGTTGATTCAGTTTACAGAGGTATTGCAATTGGAAGAGTGGCAGTATGCTTATTCTTTAGCGGCGGGATATGGTACTTGGAACTTTTATTTACATTATACCCTGAATCCATTTTTTAAGGGAAGTAGTTCCTTTGATGATGGTGAGGTGTTGAAAATGAATTCTTTTAAAATGGGACTGATTTTCTATTTACTGTAATCAAATCCAAAGAATTCCAAAGACTAAAAACTGGGTTGCAAATCCGGTGGCAAATCCATAAATAATTTCATTTATAGAATGTTCTTGCAACTTAATTCTTGCATTTGCTACAATTCCTGCCAGAGTAAATAAAACCGCTAAAAAATGGGTTATATTAACTTGACTTTCGATGCTATAGGCCATTGCAAAGGCGATAAAGCTTGCCATGCCACACATGTGTAAACTTATTTTCAGTTTTTTGATAAATAGGAAGTAGGCTATTGAAAGTGCTAAAGAGCAACCTAAGAAAAGTTGCGATAGAAATAGCAAGTTCGGTATATTAGTAAATGCCTTCCCTAGTATAAAAAATAGGATGGTCATAAATATAACAGGGATCTTGCGCTCATTGATCGTTTTTACCTCTAAAGATTGGATTAGATTTCTTCGTTTTAAAATAAACAACATCAAAATTGGAACAATATAAGTTCCAATGGCAATCATAAAAATAATTTTAAATTGGATGCTTCTTTCAATTCCATGATTGTTAAGCATAAAAAAAACAAGAGTAGCCGCTACTGGCAACAGAATGGGGTGAAAAACCACCGAAATGAGTTTATGGAATTTCTCCATATTAAATTTCCTTTCTTAATCGAGCGACAGGAATATCTAATTGTTCTCTGTATTTTGCTACGGTTCTTCTAGCGATGATATATCCTTCCTCCTTTAACTTTTGCATAAGTTTATCATCAGTAAGAGGTTTTCGTTTGTCTTCCTCGCTAACAACATTCTTAAGAATATTTTTAATTTCCTTGGTAGATACATCTTCTCCTTGATCGTTTTTCATAGATTCAGAAAAGAAATCTTTGATTAGTTTTGTTCCGTAAGGAGTAGCTACATATTTGCTATTAGCAACCCTGGAAACTGTAGAAATATCCATTTCGATATTGTCAGCAATGTCCTTCAAAATCATCGGTTTTAACTTGCGTTCATCACCGGTCATAAAGTAGTCTTTCTGGTATTCCATGATAGAGTTCATGGTTAACAATAAAGTTTGTTGACGCTGTTTGATAGCATCAATAAACCACTTTGCTGCATCCAGTTTTTGCTTGATAAACAAAACAGCATCCTTTTGTGATTTTGATTTTTCTTTTGATTCTTGATACCCTTTAAGCATGTTGTTGTATTCTCTTGATACATTCAACTCCGGAGCATTTCTAGAATTCAAGTTCAAATCTAAATTCCCATCCACTATTTGAATGGTGAAATCTGGAACGATTTGATCGGTGATCTTAGACGTAACGGTATAAGTACCTCCAGGTTTAGGATTTAGTTTTTCAATTTCTGAAATAGCATCTCTTAAATCTTCCTCGGAAATATTGTATTTAGCGATGAGCTTTTTGTAATGTTTTTTAACAAAATGATCGAAACTGTTGTTCAAAATTTCAATAGCAAGAGAAATAGATTTGGTTTTCGGCTTGTTTTCTAATTGTAAAGTCAGACATTCATTTAAATCTCGTGCACCAACACCAATAGGATCCATAGTTTGGATGATATTGACTAAAATTTCTTCCACCTCATTTTCATCGGTATAGGTGTTTTGAGTAAAAGCTAAATCATCTACAAGGTCCAAAATTTCTCTGCGTAAGTAACCACTGTCGTCCAAACTCCCCACTAAAAATTCAGCAATGGTAAGTTTTTGGTCGTTTAGAGAAAAGGTGTTTAATTGGCTTTTTAAATTTTGATGAAAGCTTACACCTCCTGCATAAGGAATCTGGCTTTCTTCATCATCAGCACTGTAATTATTTGCTTGCAATTTGTATTGAGGAATTTCATCATCACTAAGATATTCATCAATATTTATTTCGTCCGTTTCAATACTTTCATTTCCAAGATCATCATAATCATCATTATAGTCGTCATCATGATCATGATCTGAGTCACGTTCTATATCCAATGCGGGATTCTCTTCAATTTCCTGTTTCAGCTTTTGTTCAAAAGCTTGCGTTGGAAGCTGAATTAATTTCATCAGCTGTATTTGCTGAGGAGATAATTTATGTAATAGTTTAAGTTGGAAATTTTGTTTAAGCATGTGCTACAAATATAGTAAATACAAATAAACTTCATCAATATTGGAGTACAGTTTAAAGTAAATTTAAGACATGTTTCAGTCAGATGTTACGCAGTAATTATTCATAGGTTCATAAACCTATGTTCATTATTTATATGTGTATGATAAATTAAGATATAGTGATTATCTTTGCAGCATCAAAATCTATGAATATGAATGAAGATAAAAATCTATGGATATCTGCGGCAATAGTGTTTTTTGTATTAGGTTTAGAGTATTTATTTGCTAGATCTAAAGGGAAAAAAATCTTTCGATTTGAAAATACAATTTCCAATCTATTGATGGGAGTTTTTGATAGAATTGCTGGAATTTTTATGGTTCCCTTGATTTTTATGTACTATCAATTTCTATATGATTACATTCGTATATTTTCTATTCCCAATACCATAGCTTGGTTTTTGTTTGCGGTGCTTTTATCTGATTTTATTTGGTATTTCTATCACAAATCAGGACATCGAATTAATTTGTTTTGGGGAGCCCATATCATTCATCATCAAAGTGAAGATTATAATTATACGGTTGCTTTGAATTTAACTCCGTTTCAGGTATTTGTAAGAGTAGTGTTTTGGTCCTTAATGCCGATCATAGGGTTTACACCAGAGATAGTTTTGGGAACACATTTGGTTATTGGTTTGTACCAGTTTTTATTGCATACCACCTTGATTCCAAAATTAGGGGTTGTAGAATATTTATTTGTAACACCTTCTCATCATAGAGTTCATCATGGTAGTAATGAAGAGTATTTGGATAAAAATTACGGAGGTGTTTTAATAATTTGGGATCGGATTTTTGGGACCTTTGCCGAAGAAAAAGATGAAGTTGTTTATGGGATCACAAAAGATATCAATTCAAGAGATTTCTTAACCTCTGTTTTTCATTATTATAAGAATTTAGGATTTCAAATGAAACAATTACCAGCAATCAAGGATAAAATGTTGTTGTTAGTGAGTGGGCCTGATTGGGTACCTTCGACAGGTGAATTGGAATTGATGCCCTTGTATATAGATAAAGGTTCTTATGAGTATACTGATTTCTCGGCCTTAAAAAAGACTTATATTTTATTGAATACCATTGGACTGTTTGCTGTGTTGATTTTGTTCGCTTATTTTTTAAGCCATTTGTCTGTTGTAGACGTGTTTGGAGTAGCAACTTTCATTATGCTTACTTTGATCATCACAGGAAGGTTGTTAGAGAATAACAAGAGTGCTGTTTTAGAACTTATTCGTTTTGGATTGGTGTTGTTTTGGATCTATAATTTTATGGTTTTAGGTTACTAATTCAAATCATCGATATAAAAAAAGCTCTGTAAGAAATTACAGAGCTTTTTTTATGAAGTGATTTTATATAGATGCTTATCTTTTCTTCTTTTTCTTTGTGATTTTTCTTTCCAATGAAAGTAATAAGGCCGGCAGCAATAATAAATTGGATACCATCGCAAATAAAAGTGTGATTGAGACTAGACCTCCGAGTGCCTTAGTTCCTCCAAAACTTGATACTAAGAATACCAAGAATCCGAAGAAAAGAACGATGGAAGTATAAAACATACTCACACCAGTCTCTCTGATAGCTTTGTATACGGATTTTCTAATTTTCCAATTGCTGGCGATCAATTCTTGACGATATTTTGCAAGGAAATGGATTGTATCATCTACAGATATTCCAAATGCAATACTAAACACTAAAATCGTAGAAGGTTTGATCGGGATTCCTAAATAACCCATAATTCCACCTGTTACTAATAAGGGAAGTAAGTTTGGAATCAAAGAGATAAAAATCATTTTCAGGGATTTAAACATATATCCCATAAAAATAGAAATCAAGAGAATCGCTAAGCCTAAGGAGATAATTAAGTTTTTAATTAAGTAATTGGTTCCTTTTAAAAACACTAAGGCTTTACCAGTTAAGGTAACACTGTATTTTTTTGAGTCAAATTCTTTATCTAAGAAAGCTTGAAGGTCCGTTTGGATTTTAGCCATTTCTTCGGTACCCACATCCTGCATATAAGTCGTGATTCTGGCATATCTAGCTTTTGAATCCACGTTGTTTATCAAAGCACCTGTTCCTGAGCTTTGGTCTGAATTATTGATATAATCTAACAGGAAAGCTTTTTCTTGTGAAGTTGGCAGTTGATAGTATTTAGGATTTCCGTTATAAAAAGCCTGTTTAGAATATTTAACCAAATCCACCACTGAAGTGGCTCTTGACAATCCTGGAATTTCACCTATTAGAGCCGTTAATTTATCTATCTTTTTTAAAGTTGATAATTTGAAAACTCCTTTGTCTTTTTTAGTATCAATCATTATTTCTAAAGGCATGATACCTCCAAATTCTTCTTCAAAGAAAACAATGTCTTTATAGAATACTTCCGATTTAGGCATGTCATCTAATAGACTACCAGATACTTTTATTTTATAGACACCAATGATGCTGGTAATTACGACTACAAAAGAAACGAGGTAAATGGCATTTTTCTTATTTCGTACCATGAATACCATCCAATCCACAATTCTTGAAATCCATTTCTGATCTAAATGTTTCAAGTGCTTTTTCTTTGGCAAGGGCATGAAACTATAAATACTAGGAATGATAAGAATCGAAAGTACAAAAATTGCCATGATGTTAATAGAGGCAATAATACCAAACTCTCTTAGCAACGAACTATTAGTGAAAATAAAAGTAGCAAATCCAGCTGCTGTAGTAACATTCGTCATCAATGTAGCATTTCCAACTTTGGAAATAACACGATGTAAAGATTTCGTTTTATTACTATGTTTTTTTATTTCTTGCTGGTATTTATTGATAATAAATATCGCATTTGGAACTCCAATTACAATAATTAATGGTGGAATTAATGCCGTAAGAACCGTAATTTCAAATCGGAAAAGTCCAATAAAGCCAAAAGCCCAGATAACCCCTATACTAACCACTAATAAGGTTATAAAAGTGGCTCTAAACGATCTGAAAAACAGAAAGAAAATCAATGCTGTAACTGCTAGTGCAAGTCCGACAAATTTTCCCATTTCTGATTTTATATTTTCAGAATTCATGGATCTGATATAGGGCATTCCAGAAACATGAACGTCTATATTTGTTTCTTTTTCAAACTGTGAAATGATGGGAATGAAACGCTCAAAAATAAATTCTTTTCGTTTTTTCGTATTAACGATGTCTTTATCGATAAACAAAGCGGTTTGGATGGTGTGCGTTTCTTTTTTGAATAACAAATTATCGTAAAACGGAAGCTCATTGAATAAGTGTTTCTTTAATTGATCCACTTTAGCTTGTGTGTCCAAATCATCTATAGACAGTTCTTTCAGTTCAAATCTTTTTTCATCTTTGTTCTTAACAAGTTCTTTTAAGTCACCGATAGAAATAGAATATTCTATCTCAGGCAAAGAATCTAATTTGTTTGCTAATTGATTCCATTGAAGGAAAGTTTCGGGTTTGAAAATATTAGAATCTTTCACTCCTAGAACAATAAGAGTACCTTCTTCTCCAAAAACTTCTAGAAATTGATCGTACTTAACATTTTCTATGTGGTCTTTTGGCAATAAGTTGGCTTCCGTATATGATAGCCTCATGTACTTCATTTGGCTAGCTAAAAGCGCCGTAATTATTGCTATTGTTATAAGAATTCCGATTTGTTGTTTTAAAACAAATCGTGAGGTTTTAGACCAAAATTTCATGAAAAATAATTTGTGTCAAATGTAAGCATTACAAATTACTTTCAAACCATAATAAAAAACCTTTAAAATAGAGTTTTTTTTTTGTGTTAAACTGCTAAAAGTTCTTTTTTTTGGCTGTATATTTTTTTGAGATACTTGGTTAGTGGATGTGGAATGTGCTAATTTAGGTTCCAGTTTAAGTTAAGCGTAAACCCATATATTTAACTTATGAAACGAGAGAGAAAGATTTACGATCCAGCTTTTAAGAGCAAAGCAGTCGAACTGAGTAATGAAAGAAACAATATCTCAGAATTGGCCTGAGAATTAGGTACCAAAGTTACTTTGCTTTATAAATAGCGAAAAGAGTATGATGAATTTGGAGAAGGAAGTTTTACCCAATAGCTCGGATTTGCACTTCGAGCTTTTTATATCTTCTTTTTTTCCTATTTTTAGCTTAAAAAAAGCTATGCCTTCAAAAAAGGAAAGTGCCCCTGGATTGTAAAAAATGGCACTATTAGAGGATGTGTTGGCAACGACAATACATCGTTTCAAAAAGGAAGAAGCACCGTAGTTATCGAACCAGTAGTTTGTTTCTTGGCCTTCTGAAGAATGAGTTACAAGGAATAAAATAAGAATGAATGCGGTGGGAAACAATCTTGTTTTTTTACAAAACAGAATAAAAATTATTAGTTTAAAAAAGTTAGTTAAATACTATATGATTTTACTTAAAGGAAGTCAAAGCTCTCTTATTAAATATAGTACAAAATACTAAATAGATTTTAAAGAGAATTGGTCTGATTTATGTAAAAAGAAAACTCCCATAAAATAATTTTTATGGGAGTTTTTAATTGTATGTCGCTCTTGTCTATTAAGCAGAGTTTCTACTTGCATTTGTGTTTCCGAATAGAGATCTAGTAATAATTTTTTCAAATGTTTCTAATCTCTCTTTATCAGAGATACCTTCTTTATGCATATCCTGAACAGCTTTTAAAGCGTATTGTTGGATTGTCAATAAAGGCAATACAATAGAATCACGAACCGCAATAGAAGCTTTTCCGTCAGGATAGTTTTCCATCAATTCTGTGTGTCCTGTTAATTTTAATAACAAACGTTTTGTCAATAGGTATTCTTCATGGATAATGTTCCAGAAAGCACCAAACTCTTCGTCTTTAGCCATATAAGAAGTCAATTCAAAGAAAGACTTGCTTAGAGACATTACACTGTTTTCTAGCAATGTTTTAAAGAAGTTAGAATGGTTGTAGAAATTTTGAACTTTGTCAAACTCTCCAGCGTCTTCATACTTTTTTAAGGCTGTACCCACACCATAGAATCCAGGAACATTTTGTTTCAATTGAGACCAACTTCCCACAAAAGGAATTGCTCTTAAATCACCAAAATCTAAAGCAGTAGATTTAGAACGCTTAGAAGGTCTAGATCCAATATTTGCTTTTCCGTAGTATTTTAAAGTACTCATGCGCTCCAAGTAAGGAATAAACATTGGGTGTTCTTTAAAGTCAACGTAAGCTTTGTAACTAGTATCTGCCAAGTCAATCATTACTTCTCTGTCGCTATCCTTCATTTCTCCGTTTTTAGGGTCATTGAAGATAGCATTTGTAATACCAGCACCTAAAAGTTGCTCCATATTGTATTGAGAAGAATCTAAGTTTCCAAAGTTAGAACTAATTGTTTGTCCTTGGATTGTCAACTGAATTTCTTGATTTTCAATTTTTGGTCCTAATGAAGCATAGAATTTAGAAGTTTTTCCACCACCACGAGCAGGAGGTCCACCACGTCCGTCAAAGAAAATTACTTTAATTCCAAATTCTCTAGATACTTGACTAAGCTCTTCTTTTGCTTTGTAAATACCCCAGTTTGCCATTAAATATCCACCATCTTTAGTTCCATCAGAGAACCCTAACATGATGTTTTGTTTGTTTCCTCTTTTTTCAACATGTGAACGGTATTCTGGAATGCTGTACAATTGTCTCATTACTTGAGGAGCGATTTCTAAATCGTCAATAGTTTCAAATAAAGGAGCTACATCAACATCTAAACCATTTTCAAAACCAGATAAGTTTAACATTGCAAATGTTTCCATTACGTTCAATGCTGTCTGGTTGTTACTAATGATATATCTATTAGCACCTCTAGAACCGTTTTCTTTTTGAATAGTTCTAATAGCTTGCATAGAACTCAAAGTTCTTTGCGCCATTTCTTCACTAATATCTTCTGGATTGATATATCCTTTTACTTTTGCTAGTACTTCAATCTGCTCATCAGGAGTCAGTTCTAAGTAATTGGCAGGGAATATAGCATCACCTTTGTCTTGAATTTCTTTTACAATATTTGTAAAAACATCATGGTGCACACGGCTATCCTGACGGATATCCATTGTTGCAAAGTGATATCCAAAGATTTTTACTTTGTTGATAAAAGTATCCACCTCTTCAATAAACAATCCGTTGTATTGATCTTTGATTGTTTTTTTGATGGTTTGTAATTTTTCTAAAAGTGCTTCTTGAGAAATTCTGATTGGAGCATCTTCAGAAATACAACTATCGTATAATCTTATTTCAATATCGCTGATGATATCATGAACTCCTTCAAAAGATAATCTTCTTTTGATTTCTCTAGCATCACGGTAGTAATTCTTTAAAATTGCTTGACGTAATTTTCTAGCAACTCTTAAGGTTGTTTCTGTGGTTACAAATGGGTTACCATCTCTATCACCACAAGGCCAGAAACCTAAATTAATTACCTCATTATCGATAGATTTTCCGTCAAAAATATGAGTTTGAATATAGTCGTAAATTTTTCCAATAGATTGGTAAAATACGTTTTCTAAATACCAGATTAAGCTGATCGCTTCATCATAAGGAGTTGGTTTCTTTTGAGTAAAGAAAGTAGTTTTTCCTAATTGAGATAACAACTTTTTAATAAATGGTAAATCACCCTCTTTGATCGCCCCTTGCAAATCTGTTAAGATTGTCAACACGGTACCTGGGTAAAATTGCGTTGGATGTGCAGTAAGAACCAAACGAGTTTTAAAGTCTTCTAAAAATTTTTGAAGGTCTTTTTTAACACGTTTAGAAGTAGCTTCTTCTTTAATGTTTCTTAAAGTTCCAATACCATTCATGTTATTTACTTCTGCAAAAGCAGAATCTTCAATGGCATCAAATAATACAACCTGACGTTCTATATATTGAATGAATTTAAAAATGAAAGAAATTCTTTCCTCTTCAGAACTGTCAGATTTATAAGCGTCGAAAAAACCAGTTACAATTGCTGTAGGCGTTTTCCCTTCTTTAAATCCTTCTACACACGTTTCGTTGAATAAAGGAAGTAGTGTTCCTGTTTTACTAACCTCGTCAAAAGGCAATGTCATAAATACACTATTGTATACTTGATATTTTGCGAGGACATTATTATTAAATCTTGATAATTTCGTCTGTTTCGACATAGTTGAATAATTTTTGCGCAAGATACAAAACACTGTTTAAAATCCATTTGTTATTCACAGATTTAAACAAATAGTAACGAATCGAGTAAAAAAACAACAAATTTTATGTAGAATGATGGTTTTCTAGAAGGAATGAATGTTTTTTGGGGTGATACAGAAATTTAAAGCAATATCCTTTGGGAGCACCTCTTCGATACTTTCTTCGGGCTCAAAAAAGGATAGTCCAATTTTTATACAATCTGTGTTTTCCAAAAAACGATCATAGAAGCCCTTGCCATATCCAACGCGGTTTCCTTTTTTGTCATAAGCCAAGAGAGGTACAAACACCACATCTATTTTATTGTTGGGAACTTCTATTCCATCAACAGGTTCTGGAATGTTGTATTTGTTTTTTTTGATACGGGTATTATCAGTCAATAAATAATTGATCAAAGTGCCCTTTTCAAAATCAGATTTAGAAATAACAATTTCTTTATCCTTTGCAAATAGAATATTTAAAATATGTTCCGTATCTATTTCTTTCTGTTCTTTGATGCTTAAGAAGAGGTGGAAATAAAGATTTTTATCCCAGAATTCATTTGTTTTTAATTGTAACAATTGGTTGGCAATCGCAATGCTTTTGTCCTCTATTTCATCAATGGAAAAAGCGGCTCTTTTTTCTTTGTAAAGTGCCCTGATTTCATTTTTTAACATGGAAATTATTTTTAAACAAATTAAAGGAAATTAACTTGAAGCGACATAGAAATACGCAATTCTATTTTTCAAATTCCATTTCTTGATTCCTTAGGATTTACTTAATTTTGTTTTATGCTGGAAGCCTTAAAATTACAAATAAAAACACTGCCCAATTCTCCAGGGGTTTATCAGTACTATGATAAAGAGGATCAATTGCTTTATGTTGGTAAAGCGATAGATTTAAAAAAAAGAGTTTCTTCCTATTTCAATAAAACGCAAGAAAACGGAAAAACCAGAGTGCTGGTTTCGAAAATTAGAAGTGTTAAGCATATTGTTGTGTCTACGGAAACCGATGCATTGTTATTGGAGAACAACCTCATAAAAAAATACCAACCTAGGTATAATGTGATGTTGAAGGATGATAAAACTTATCCTTGGATTTGTATCAAAAAAGAAAGATTTCCACGCGTGTTTTTGACACGTAAAGTCATTCGTGATGGTTCAGAATATTTTGGACCTTACACATCCGTGAAAACGGCGAAAGCTTTGTTGGATTTGATTCAGGAATTATTTCAATTGCGTAGTTGTAATTTTGATTTGAGTGAGGAAAATGTAAATACAGGTAAATATAAGGTGTGTTTGGATTATCATATAGGGAATTGCAAAGGACCTTGTGAGGGATATCAAACCGAGGAGGACTATAACAGCAATATTAAGGCTATTAGAAATTTAATCAAGGGGAATTTTAAAACTTCTTTGGAAACATTTCAAAAAATAATGATTGGGTTTTCAGAAAAGATGGAGTTTGAGGAAGCTCAAAAAATAAAAGATAAGCTGGATCTGTTAGTAAATTATCAATCTAGGTCGACTGTAGTGAATCCATCCATTAATAATGTAGATGTATTTTCTATAATTTCTGATGAAAGTTTTGGCTATGTAAACTTTTTTAAGATTGCCAATGGGAGTATCATTCAATCTCATACAACCGAGATCAAAAAGAAACTAGATGAATCAGATAAAGAATTATTAGAGTTGTCAATCATAGAAATTAGACAACGATTTAGTTCTGTATCTAAAGAAATTTATGTGCCTTTTGAAGTAGATTTGGGTGAGGGATTAAAAGTAACGGTGCCAAAGCTAGGAGATAAAAAAAGAATTGTAGAACTCTCTCAAAGAAATGCAAAGTATTATCGTCAGGAAAGATTCAAACAAATTAAAATAGTGGATCCAGACCGTCATGTAAAAAGAATCATGGCGCAAATGAAAAAGGATTTACGATTGGGAGAAGAACCAAGACATATAGAATGTTTTGATAACTCTAATATTCAAGGGACAAATCCGGTGGCGGCTTGCGTTGTTTTTAAGGATGGAAAACCAAGTAAAAAGGACTACAGAAACTTTAATATAAAAACGGTGGAAGGCCCAGATGATTTTGCTTCTATGGAAGAGGTTGTCTTTCGCCGATATAAAAGATTGGTAGAGGAAGATAGTCCGTTGCCTCAATTAATAGTGATTGATGGAGGAAAGGGTCAGTTGTCCTCCGCTTTAAAAAGTTTGGATGTTCTTGGTCTAAGAGGAAAAATTGCGATTATCGGTATTGCGAAACGTTTGGAAGAAATTTATTATCCTGGGGACCCTGTTCCGATGTATTTGGATAAAACTTCAGAAACGCTTAAAATAATTCAGTTTTTAAGAAATGAAGCACATCGTTTTGGGATAACACATCATAGAAATAAAAGAAGCAAGGGAGCAATTCAATCTGAATTAGAACAGTTAGATGGAATTGGTAAACAAACGGTAGAAACCTTATTACAATATTATAAATCTGTAAAAAGAGTAAAAGAAGCTAGTTTGGAAAGCTTATCTTCGGTCATTGGACCGTCTAAGGCGAAAAAGGTGAAGAACGGTTTGCTCAAGAATAAAAAATAAAATTGCAATGAAATTTAAAGTAACATTCTTTTTGCTACTGTTCGGGGTTGTGGGAATATCCGGGCAAAACTCAAATCAAGATGTGAAACCTAAAGTGGGTTTGGTTCTTAGTGGAGGAGGAGCAAAAGGATTTGCGCATATTGGAGTTTTAAAAGTAATAGAACAAACGGGCTTGCAAATAGATTATATAGCTGGAACCAGTATGGGGGCAGTTGTTGGTGGATTGTATGCTGCAGATTATTCACCCAAAGAAATTGATTCCATTATAAACTCTTATGATTTTATGGAATTATTACAAGATAAAATTCCAAGAGGTCAATCGGCATTTTTTGAAAAACAATATGGAGAAAAACATCTTATCTCTTTTCCTGTAACTAAAAAGGGGAAAATAACTTTGCCATCGGGAATTGCACATGGTCAAGCAGTTTATAATGAGATGAATGCCCTTTTTGAACATGTGCATGATGTACATGATTTTAATGATTTGACCATTCCGTTTTTTTGTATGACGACTAATTTGGAAACGGGAGAGGCCGTTATTTTGGATAAGGGTAATTTATCAGAAGCGATTAGAGCAAGTGCTTCTTTACCTACGTTATTAAAACCAATGGAGATAGGAGAAAATACTTTTATTGATGGAGGGGTAGCAAATAATTTTCCTGTTGATGAAATGCGAGAACGAGGAGCTAATATAGTTATAGGGGTTGATGTTCAAGGGAAATTGGAAGATAAAGACAATATAAACTCTGTGGTGGATGTTTTGAACCAGATTGTCAATTTTCAGATGTATGCACGTGACGATGAAAAAGTAAAAGAATTAGCCATTCATATCAAACCCAACACAAAAGATTTTTCTGTAACCTCTTTTGATAAAACGGTTGAGATTATTACGGAAGGACAAAGAATTGCTGGAGAACATAGAAAGGAATTTGAAGAAATTGCTGCCTTGCAGAAAAAATATGGAAAGGAAGAAAGAGTCCCTAAAGAAAAGTATAGAAAGACAAGAAAAGTAAATAGAATTAAAATCAATGATTTGTACCACTTTTCTGGTGCCTATATACGTGGAAAGATGAATTTAGAGTTTGGGGATTCGATTTCTTATAAAGATTTAAATTATAAACTGGAGCGTTTGTCGGCAAGTAACGACTTTGATATGGTAAAATATGATTTTCATGAAATAACTGAAGATGACTACGAATTGGAAATGAATATCAAAGAGAATGAATATTTGTCTTCTTTTAAAGTAGGATTGCATTATGATCCATTATATCAATCGAGTGTTTTGTTGAATTATACAACAAAGCACATGCTTATAAAAAATGATATTTTATCAGCAGATTTTATTGTGGGAGATAATATAAGGGCCAATCTTAATTATTTTGTGGATAATGGTATTTACACAAGTTATGGGTTGAATTCAAGATTTAACTCGTTACGAACAAGTGTCAAATTTGATGGGACACAGGTGAACCAAATAAATAATAACTATCAAGATATTTCCTCCATGGCCTATATTCAAACTACTTTTAATAGAAAGTTTGCCGTTGGTTTAGGATTGGAACATAAATTTTTAGACATCTCCACGAAATCCTTCATTTCTGATCAAAACACTGGGGATAAATTTTATTTTGAAAAAAGCCACTATTTGAATTCCTTAGCCTATATCAAATATGATTCCTATGATAAGAAGGCCTTTGTTAAAAATGGAGTTTTAATTGACGGTGAATTAAAATATTATATGGCTTCAAGTGATTACAATAATAACTTTAGTCCATTTTGTCAAGCGAAATTGAAATTGGCAGCTGCAAAAACAATCATAGATAAGTTTACATTTCACACCATTGTTGAAGGAGGAGTCACTTTTGAAAGTAATGACACCGGGCAATTTGAATTTGCGTTGGGTGGTTATGGCGAAAATATGATAAACAATCATATTCCTTTTTACGGGTATGAATTTGAAGATAATGTAGATCATTCCTATTTGAAAGGTGAGTTAGAAATACGATATGAGATGTATAAAAAGCATACAATTGCCTTTATAATGAACTACGGAAAGACTGATTTGGATGTTTTTAATGATGGTCAAGTCTTTCAGGACATATTATCTGGTTATGCTTTTGTTTATGGTTATGAGTCTGTAATTGGCCCTGTGAAGCTTGTAAGGGATTGGACACCAGATGTTAATCAGAGTCATTGGTACCTAAGTGTTGGTTTTTGGTTCTGATTCAATGTTAAATTTTAGCTCCAATGTTAAATTAATGTTACGTAATAGTGTATTTAATGTAAAATGTTTTATATATTTGATGTATAGAAAAACAAATACTATTAATTATTAAAATATATCTATTATGAAAAAACTATTGATGACAGCGTTTATATTTACTTCTTTAGTTTTATCAGCGCAGAATGTTGCAAATTCAGAAGCACCTAAACCAGTATATGAAGTAGAGGATGGATTGGTAAAGGTTACGAGTTTTTACGAGACAGGAGAGATAAGAGAACAAGGATTCTATGATGCTGATAAGAAATTGACAGGAGAGTGGATCCAATATGACAAAACAGGAAAAAGAACTATTGTTGCGAATTATTATAAAGGAGCAAAAGTAGGGAAATGGTTAGTTTGGCAAGGAGACAAATTATTACAGTTAGATTATGAGCAATCAAGGATTGCAAATGTTAGTGAGTGGAAAGACACTAGTACTCTAGCAGACAATTAAAAATCGCTGTAGGACTTTTTGTTTTACAAACCGAAACGCATTAAACGTATTAAATACTTTTAATTCGTTTTTTTTGTTATATTTGCATCTGGAAACTTAAAAAATAGTTTTTTTAAGTGTTCGATTCTGATGGTATTTAGAATAAATATTGTCTTGGTTGGCTGATTAAATTTGTATTTTTGTACGATTAAAAATTTAAAAAATCTTCAGATGAGAAAACTTCAAATGGTTGACCTGAAAGGTCAGTATGAAAAAATAAAAGATCAGGTTGATAAAGCAGTAATAGATGTAATTGATTCTACGGCTTTTATCAATGGTCCGGAGGTAAAACAATTTCAAGAAGATTTAGAAAAATATTTAGATGTAAAGCACGTAATTCCATGTGCTAATGGTACAGATGCTTTGCAAATTGCTATGATGGGACTTGGTTTGAAGCCAGGGGATGAGGTAATCACAACAGATTTTACTTTTGCTGCAACTGTTGAGGTAATTGCCTTATTGAATCTAACACCAGTTTTAGTGGATTGTGATATCAATAATATGAATATTTCAATAGAAGCTATCAAAAAAGCAATCACACCTAAGACAAAAGCAATAGTGCCTGTTCATTTATTTGGAAGGGCAGTAGATATGGATGCTGTAATGGCATTGGCTGAAGAGCATAATTTATATGTGATTGAGGATAATGCGCAAGCTGTAGGAGGTGTGTATACTTCAAAGGACGGTAAGAAAAAACTAGGAACCATTGGAGATGTTGGTACAACATCATTTTTTCCATCAAAGAACTTAGGTTGTTATGGAGATGGTGGAGCTATTTTTACGAACAATGACGAATTAGCACATACCATTAGAGGAATTGTAAATCATGGTATGTATGAAAGATACCATCACGATGTAGTTGGTGTAAATTCTAGATTAGACAGTGTTCAAGCAACAATTTTAAAAATTAAACTACCTCATTTAGACGGATATAATAAAGCGCGTCAAAAAGCTGCGATGTATTATTCAGATAAATTGGGTGTGAATGAAAATATCATTGTTCCAGTTATTTGTGACACTTGTGATTGTCATGTTTTTCATCAATATGTGATTCGAATTACAAATGGAAAAAGAGATGGTTTGTTAGAGCATTTACAAAGTAAACAAATACCATGCGCTATCTATTATCCTATTCCTTTGCACAGACAAAAGGCATATTTAGATGATCGATATAAGGAAGAAGATTTTTCAGTAACAAATCAGCTTTCTGATGAAGTAATTGCACTACCAATGCATACAGAATTAGATGCTGAGCAACAAGATTATATTATAAATACAATTCTCAACTATATCAATTAAAGGATACGTTGTCATTGTTTTATAGAATAAAATTCAAAGAGGTGTATTGTTCTTTTCTAATATCGTAATGAATTAAAACATTATGACCATTAGAAATAGTCACAAAGCCCCCTGTTTATAAAAGGAAAACCTAGTAGTTTTAACAATTACTAAAAAATTATAAATTATTATTTAAAATTAAAAGAATGGCAAAAATACTTGTAACCGGAGGATTAGGATTTATTGGCTCACACACCGTTGTTGAATTACAAAACAAAGGATTTGAAGTAGTTATTATTGATGACTTATCAAATACGACAATTGATGTTTTAGACAGTATTACTGAAATTACTGGTGTAAAACCGGAATTTGCTCAAATTGATTTAAGAGTAAAAAGCGATGTGCAAGATTTCTTTAATAAGTATACCGTAGATGGAATTATACATTTTGCAGCTTTTAAGGCGGTAGGAGAAAGCATGCACAAACCGTTAGATTACTACGAAAATAACTTAGGGTCTTTGGTGTATTTGTTGCAGGAAATGAGAGATAGAAAATTAGATAATTTTATTTTCTCTTCTTCATGTACTGTATACGGTCAGGCAGATGAATTGCCAATTACAGAAAAAGCTCCAGTGAAAACGGCAGAATCTGTTTATGGGAATACGAAACAAATTGGTGAAGAAATCATAAAAGATGCGAGTACTGCTCATGGAATCAACTCGATTGCATTGAGATACTTCAATCCGGTAGGAGCACATCCATCGATTAAAATTGGTGAATTGCCATTAGGAGTTCCTCAAAATTTAATTCCGTTTATTACACAAACTGCCGCAGGGATGAGAGCTGAGTTGTCTGTGTTTGGAGATGATTATGATACAGTTGATGGAACAGCGGTTAGAGATTATATTCATGTAGTAGATTTGGCAAAAGCACATATTGCTGCATTGCAGCGTTTGATAAATAACAATAATAAAGAGTCTTTTGAATACTTCAATGTAGGAACAGGAAAAGGAAGTTCAGTATTGGAAATTATCAATGCATTTGAAAAAGTAAATGACTTGAAATTGAACTATAAGATTGTAGAAAGAAGAGCAGGAGATATTACAGCCGCTTTTGCAGATACAACCATAGCAAACAAGGAATTAAATTGGAAAACAGAATTGTCTTTGGAAGATACTTTGAGTTCTGCTTGGAAATGGCAACAAGCTCAAAAATAACAGTTTTCAAATAATATTTATAAAGAGGTTGTCAGTTGGCAACCTCTTTTTTTTTTGTTCAGTTCTTCTGAATCGACTAGTTTGTTATAGACATTCCTTTATGAATACTTAATTAAGTCTAGAAAAAAATAGACAAGCAAAGTATTTCTAAATTTCAAGATTGCTTTTCTAATATCTTTGTAGGTCCAATAAATTTAAACTTAAACAAATGATTCAAAATAGAAATTGAATTAGACTTGCATCTACACTCTTTTTATTTGTAATACTATTTGGTAGTTGTAGTAGCGATGCCATTGAAAAAGAAGAGGAGGTAATCGTAAGAGATCCTGATAACGATGATGATAAAAAGGAAGAAGAGGAAGTCGTGGTTATCTATGTTCATACAGCGGATGTTAGATTTCCATCATTTGTATCTTTTGATGATACTACACCAGATAATAAATCATGGGTAAAAGTAGAGAACCTATCCGATGAATTTAATGGGTCATTTGATAGTAATAAATGGACGAAAACAAATTGGAATTATGGAGGGACTCCCGTAAATATGCAAAATTCTAATTCAGGGGTTTCAGATGGTACTATATGGATCAAAGCAACTTTGGATGCGTCGAGTCAGGAGCAATGGTTTAAAACATCAAGAGTTCGTTCGAAAGCAAAAATCAAATTCCCAATGTACACAGAATGTAGTATCAAAACAGCACATATTTCTGCCTTTAATACATTTTGGTTGAACAATGGGAATAGTGAGAATAGAGATGAAATTGATATCATTGAAAACAACTCAAAACCATCAGGGCAACCAACAGCTAGTTTTGCTTTGGATGAGTATCCATGGCAAATGAATTCACAATACTTTATCGTTAAAAATGGAGTTACGGAAAGAGCAAAAGGTAATTCAAGCAATAAAGACTTGTCTGATGGGAATACACCAAAAGGTGTGAAATGGAATGAGGCTTATCACGTAGTCGGAGCATGGTGGAAAGATGAAAACACTGTTCAGTTTTATTTAGACGGTGAACCTCCTGGATATGTAACAACCACTCAAAAATTTACACTCGAGCAGTTTCTTATTTGGGATTTATGGACGCAGGATTCTCAGTGGGTTGGAGGTTTGCCAGATAAAGCCGATTTGTCAGATGATAGCATTAACACGATGAAAGTCGATTGGGTGAGAACTTGGAGATTGGAATAAATTTAAAATTCTAAAAATTAGAAATAAAAAAGCACCCTACTAAAAAGTAGGGTGTTTTTATTTTATCAAGAAAGTATTTTATATCTCTGCACTGCTTCTAGCCACAGATCTATCAATTTTTGCAAACAATCCTTGCAATACTTTTCCTGGACCTACTTCAATAACTTCAGTAGCACCATCCGCAATCATAGCTTTGGCACATTGAGTCCATTTTACAGCTCCAGTCAATTGAGCAATTAAGTTTTCTTTAATTTCAGAAGGGCTTGTAACCGCTTTTGCCACCACGTTTTGGTATACTGGACAAGATGGTTCGTTGAATTGTGTCGCCTCAATTGCAGCAGCCAATTCTTCTCTTGCAGGTGCCATCAATGGAGAGTGGAATGCACCACCAACAGGTAGTAATAAAGCTCTTCTTGCTCCTTTTTCAGTAGCCAATTCACAGGCAGCTTTTACCGCTTCTAATTCACCAGAAATTACCAGTTGACCTGGACAGTTGTAGTTTGCCGCAACTACATCACCATCAATAGAAGCACAAATTTCTTCTACTACCGCATCTTCCAATCCAAGAATTGCAGCCATTGTTCCAGCTTGTAATTCACAAGCTTTTTGCATAGCATCAGCTCTTTTAGCCACTAATTGCAATCCATCTTCAAAAGATAAAGTGTTGTTGGCAACCAATGCAGAAATTTCACCTAAAGAGTGACCTGCTACCATATCTGCTTTAAAGCTATCCCCTAAAGTTTTTGCTAAAATTACCGAGTGTAAAAATACAGCTGGTTGTGTAACGTTTGTTTGTTTTAAATCTTCAGCAGTTCCTTCAAACATAATTTTAGTGATGTCAAATCCTAAAATTTCATTTGCTTGTTGGAATAATTCTTTTGCTAATTCTGAATTTGTGTACAAATCTTGTCCCATTCCAGAAAATTGAGCTCCCTGACCAGGAAAAACATATGCTTTCATATTATTTAATTTCAAATTTGATTGCAAAAATAAGCATTGTTTAGCAATTATAACATTTGTTTAGATACATATTGATTTTCTAAGGGATCATAGAGGTTAAACTGTTTTTGTTATATTCGTATTTATGAATGCAAAAGACCGACAACTAGCCTCAACCATCTATATGATTTTGGCAACTTTATTTATCACTTCATTGGTAGTTTCTAATTTGATTTTTCAAAAGTTTTTTTATTGGAATCCGTTTGGGCTGTTTCGTTTTGAAGTTTCTGTAGGGATATTACCTTATCCAATTACTTTTTTGATTACGGATATTATTTCTGAAATTTATGGCAAGAAAAAAGCGAATCAAGTTGTTGTTACCGGAATTTTCGCCTCTTTATTTTCTGTATTGATTGTGTTGATTGCGAATTATACTCCAGCGACGGACTGGTCTCCTGTAAATGATGCCTTGTATACAAAAGTTTTTGGATTGTCTCCCATTGCAGTGATGGCCTCGATGATGGCATATTTATTAGCCCAATTTATAGATATTAGAATATTCCATTTTTGGAAACAAAAAACAGAAGGAAAGCATTTATGGCTTCGTAATAATTTCTCCACTTTTAGTTCTCAGTTTATGGATACATTTACAGTGGTCTTGTTATTGACTTTATTTGATGTACTTTCATGGGACGTTTTTGGAAGTCTATTGCTAAGCGGTTTTTTATTTAAAGTAGTTGTTGCAATGATAGATACACCTTTTTTATATGCCGCCGTTTATTTTTTTAGAAAACGTTTTAATTTAGGGATGGGAGAAGAAATAAAATAGATTTTGTAATTTCTGAAAGAATTCCCCTACTAATGTTTATATCTAACAAATTACTAAAATATGAAATCAATTATTTTATGGGCAACAATGTTATTGGTGTCTACTTTGTCTTTAGCACAACATGAAGGTTTTGATAAACTATTAAAAAATAATATTACCGAAGAGGGTGTTGTCAACTATAAGGGAATTATCAAAGAACGAGAAATTTTAGATAATTATATCACTCATTTAAAATTCACCACACCAGATGAAAAGTGGTCAGATGACAAAGCAAAAGCATTTTATATCAACGCATATAACGCCTATACGATTTTGTTGATTGTGGATAATTATCCTATAAAAAGTATCATGAAAATAAACAAAGGAGGCAAGGATGCGTGGCATCAAAAATTTGTTGTTGTTGGTGGTAAAACATATTCTTTGAACGATATAGAACATGAAATTTTAAGAAAAAAATATTCAGATCCTAGAATACATGTGGGAGTAAATTGTGCTTCATTTTCATGTCCTCCGATTGCTAATTTTGCATTTACAGAAGCGAATGTGGAAGCTGAGCTGGAAAGGTTGATGAAAAAATTTATCAATGACCCTGCCAGAAATATGATCACCGCAAAAAAAATCACCTTATCAAAAATTTTCGAATGGTATAAAGGAGATTTTACAAAGAATGGATCTTTAGTAGCTTATGTCAATGCTTATACGGAGGTTGAATTGACAAAAAAACCAAAGTTAGGTACATGGGGTACAACTGGAACTTAAATGAATAAAGATCGATTTGGAATATAAATTTATTTCAAAACAACAAGAAATTTTTACCTATGAAAGCGTATACTGCTGATGACCGAGAGCTATTGTATAACAAAGTTCAAGAAACATTAAAAAAAGCAAAGTCTAATCCAATGACCATCGCCAAACAGAAAAAATCTGTGGCTGAAGTGGCTTATTTGGAGGAGTTGCCGATAGAAAAATTTTCTAAAAAACTAAACCATTATAACCAATTGCCTTTTCAGGCAAAAAGTTTAGATATTTTACAAATCAATCTAGGCTATTTATGCAATCAAGTATGTAACCATTGTCATGTAAACGCAGGTCCGGCCAGAAAAGAACTCATGTCTGTAGAGACTATGGAGGATTGCCTGAGCGCACTGGATTTTGGTGGTTTTTCTAGTGTTGATCTTACCGGGGGAGCACCGGAAATTCATCCTGATTTTAAATGGTTTGTAGAACAGTTGTCTAAGAGAAACGTGAAAATTATTGTAAGAAGTAATTTAACGATTCTAACTTTTAGTGAAGAATATCAATACCTACCTACCTTCTTTAGAGAACATAAGGTAGAGGTAATTGCCTCCATGCCTTGTTACACGCTAGAAAATGTAGATAAGCAAAGAGGAGAAGGTGTTTTTGATGCTTCTATTGAAGGTTTGCAAATATTAAATAGTGTTGGCTATGGAGTTGATAAAGGCTTCAATCTTCATTTGGTGTATAACCCGGGAGGGCCATTATTGCCTGGTTCACAGGAAGGGTTAGAGCGAGACTATAAAAGAATGTTGAAGGAAAATTTTTCCATTGATTTTAATAATTTGTACACCATCACAAATATGCCAATCAGCCGCTTTTTAAATGACTTAAAATCTCAGAACAAAGTGGAGGACTATATGAATTTATTGGTTGATAATTTTAATTTGGCTGCGGTGGAAAATGTAATGTGTAGGGATACTATTTCTGTCAGATGGGACGGTGTTATTTTTGATTGTGATTTCAATCAAATGTTGCATTTACCTGTAATAGATAAGGAGCATCAACACATCAAAGACTTTTCTAAAAAAGATCTTGAGAGTAGAACTATTTTACTTAAAAACCATTGTTATGGTTGCGCGGCTGGTGCTGGGTCAAGTTGTCAAGGCGCAATTTCTTAAACATTATAAATGAAACAGAATCTAATCGTAATCATTCTTTTTTCTATTGTAGTTCAAATAACTGCACAAACCAAAAAGTTTGATAAACTTTTAAAAAGAAGTTTGAAGGAAACAGTGCCTGTCTTGACTGTGGGAGAGATTAATTCTCTAGATAATTATTTGGTGCTAGATACAAGAGAACCAATGGAATTTGAAACGAGTCATTTAGAGAATTCAGAACAAATAGGTTTTGATTTTTTTAGCATAGACAGTGTATTGCAAAAACACCCTAACAAAGACAAGGCTATTTTAGTGTATTGCTCGATTGGAATCCGCAGCGAAATGATTGGAGAAAAATTGTTGAAGGCTGGCTATAAAAATGTCTACAATTTATATGGAGGTATTTTTGAATGGAAAAATCAATCTAAAATGGTTGTCGATAAAAACGAAACGCCTACCGAAAAAGTGCATACCTTTTCTAAAAAGTGGAGCAAATGGTTGACAAATGGAGAAAAGATCTATGAGAAATAAAAATTTACTCATTATTTTTACTAGAAACCCTGAACTAGGGAAAGTTAAAACCAGGTTGGCTGCCTCTATAGGCGATCAAAAAGCATTGGATATTTATAAAGAGTTGTTAAGTCATACACAAAGTATTGCCTTAAATGTGAATGCAGATAAGAATTTATATTATTCAGAATCTGTGGTCAATTTTGATGACTGGGACGAAACTATTTTTTCTAAAAAAGTGCAGCGTGGAAATGATTTAGGAGAGAAAATGTTACATGCCTTTAAGGACGGGTTTTCAAATGGGTATGAGAAAATTATTATTATTGGATCTGATATTTATGATTTGCAAACATCTCATATCTCCAAAGCCTTTGAAGATTTAGAAAAATTTGATACAGTAGTTGGTCCTGCACAGGATGGTGGCTATTATTTATTGGGGACAAAACAATTGATTCCCGAACTTTTTAAAAATAAAAAATGGGGAACAGAATCTGTGTTAAAAGATACGATTGCCGATTTAGATGGATTGTTTTCAGTTTCATTTTTAGAAACTTTAAATGATATTGATGTAATTTCTGATATAAAACCCGACTCATACTTAGGTAAATACCTATGATATGAAAAACCGACTTTTGTTTATGTTCGTGTTGATTGGATCTTTTCAATTGACGGAAGCCCAATGTACCAGAGTGGCACCTTTTGCCTTAGGACCGAATGGAGATTATTCAATTTCGGGAAATGCAATCTTAACCTTTTTAGCAGATGGAAGCAAGACTTTAAGTTTTGATTCTAACTTTTCAACGACTTCTGGTCCTGATTTACATGTTTATTTATCAGAGTCAACCATAGTATCCACACCTGGAGGAGTGTTGACTACCCCAAATACGATCGAAGTGGGAATACTGAAAAGTGCCACGGGTAGCCTGAGTTATGATTTGACAAATTTAAGTCCTGTTGTCGGGCTGAATGATTATAGTTATGTGCATGTGCATTGTAAAATGTACGATCACTATTGGGGTGGTGCTACTTTTGCTGCAGAATCTGGTGTTGATTGTGGAAATTTGTCAGTTGATTTGGTTGAAGAGGATTTAGTTTTGATATATCCTACACTAGTGACTCAAAATTCTTTTTATATCGAATTGAAAAATAACACTGCCGCAAACATATTTTTATATTCTTTGGTTGGAGAATTGATTGAAAGAAAAATTGGGCTCTCGGATGAAATAAATTCTATTGAAACTAGAAATTTAACAAATGGAATTTATATTTTACAAGTGGAATTTGATGGTAAAGTTCGCACTCAAAAAATTATAATAGAAAGATGATAAAAAAAGTAGAGTCTACAGTTTCTTTTTTAAAAGAGCAAGGAATTGAAGATGCCAAAGTTGGAATTATATTAGGAACAGGTCTAGGGAAATTGGTGGATTCCATAAAAATAGAAAAAACAATACCCTACAATGAGATTCCTAATTTTGCTGTTTCTACTGTAGAGTCGCATGCGGGGAATTTGATTTATGGAAGTTTAGGGGGGAAAAAAATTATAGCACTGCAAGGGCGTTTTCATTTGTATGAAGGCTATTCTTTTGCAGAAATTACCTTTCCTGTTCGAGTGCTAAAATATTTAGGGGTTCAAAATTTGTTAATATCCAATGCAGCCGGGGCTATCAACCCGACCTATAAAAAAGGGGAATTGATGTTGATAGAAGATCATATTAATTTACAAGGAGGTTCTCCTTTGGCAGAAAAAGGGATCGAAGAATTTGGGCCTCGATTTGTTGATATGATAGAACCCTATGCCACTTCTTTGAATGATAAATTAAAGAAAATTGCTCAATCTAAAGAGATAAAACTATTCGAAGGAGTATATGCGGCAGTGGTAGGACCTCAATTGGAAACAAGAGCAGAATACAGATATTTAAAAATAATTGGTTCTGATGCGGTAGGGATGTCTACAGTGCCAGAAGTAATTGTTGCAAACCAGGTGGGATTGCCTTGTGCCGCGATATCGGTGTTAACAGATGAATGCGACCCAGATAATTTACAACCGATAAATATTCCAGAAATATTGGCGTTTGCAGCAAAGGCTGAACCTAAATTAGTGGAGTTGTTTTCAAACTTGATTGAGGAATTGTAATACAAATGATAAAGCAAGCTAAAGAATTTTAGGTTTTTATAAATAATAAGAAATATGAGTTATTTAGATACGACACATGATGTGTATAAGGAGGCGGCTTTAACGCCGGATGTTGGACTTTGTTGTACTACAAACCCTATTTGGGAATTGCCAGGGTTGAAGATTCCAAAAATCATGCAAGAGATGAATTATGGCTGTGGAAGTACGGTTAATGCTAGAGATTTGACAAATTCTCCTAAGATATTATATGTGGGAGTTGGAGGAGGAATGGAATTGTTGCAGTTCTCTTATTTTTCTCGTCAAAAAGGAGGTGTGATTGGAGTGGATGTGGTTGATGAAATGTTAGAAGCTTCAAAGAAAAACTTTAAAGAAGCCGAAGCTCAGAATTCTTGGTTTAAAAGTGAATTTGTAGATCTGGTAAAAGGAGATGCCTTACAATTAAATGTTGCTGATAATAGTATTGATGTAGCGGCTCAAAATTGTTTGTTTAATATTTTTAAGGCAGATGATTTAAAAAAAGCAATCTCAGAAATGTATCGTGTTTTAAAGCCTCATGGACGTTTGGTAATGAGTGATCCTACTTGTGAACAGCCTATGAATGAAACGCTGAGAAACGATGAACGATTGCGAGCTCTTTGTTTGAGTGGGAGTTTACCCATTGCGGAATACGTGAAAATGCTGACGGATGCTGGTTTTGGAACTATTGAAATTAGAGCAAGAAAGCCCTACAGAATTTTAGATCCTAAAAATTATCCAACTGAGGAATTGATTTATATAGAGTCCATTGAAGTGGCCGCCATAAAAGATCCAATGCCTGAGGATGGACCTTGCGTTTTTACGGGTAAAGCAGCCATTTATTACGGAGAAAAAGATTTTTTTGACGATGGTAAAGGGCATGCCTTATTAAAAAATCAACCGTTAGCGGTTTGTGATAAAACAGCCGGAGCTTTGCAAGCTTTAGGAAGAGACGATATTTATTTTAGCGAGTCTACCTTCCATTATGATGGTGGAGGTTGTTGCTAATACAAGGAGTTATAATTATCTTTATCCTAGTCGTAAATCGACTAGGATTTTTTTTCTATGATAGAAATTTGGAACTTATTTAAATATTCATTCCTCGGATATGGGAATTATTTAGTTGAGGAGATTTTAAACCCTTCTTGGGATAATTATTTCTATGCCTTATTGCTTATTTCTTTACTTGTTTGGAGCTTAGAAGTTTTTTTTCCTTGGAGAAAAAATCAAAAAATTATTAGAAATGATTTTTGGTTGGATACATTTTATATGTTTTTCAATTTTTTTATTTTTAATATGATTGCCTACATAGCACTTTCCTCAGCGGCAGAAAATTTATTTTTGTCTGGACTTTCTTTTTTTTCTATAGAATTAAATTCCTTGCAGTTTTTTGATGTAAACAGCTTTCCTTTCGCGCTTAGATTGTTGTTGTTGTTTGTAATAACTGATTTTGTCCAGTGGGGGATTCATCGATTATTGCATGCTAATAAGTGGTTGTGGAACTTTCATAAAGTACATCATTCCGTAAAAGAAATGGGTTTTGCTGCTCATTTAAGATATCATTGGATGGAGACTGTAGTCTATAGAACCTTATTGTACATTCCTCTCGCATTAATTGGCGGATTTCAGGTAGATGATGTTATTTTTGTGCATCTTTTTGCCTTGACCGTTGGGCATTTAAATCATGCCAATGTCAAATTGAATTATGGCCCTTTAAAATATATTTTCAATAATCCTGAAATGCATATTTGGCATCATTCAAAAGAATTACCTGAAGGAAACAAACATGGTGTGAATTTCGGTATTTCCTTAAGTCTTTGGGATTATATTTTTAGAACCGCACATGTGCCACATTCTGGAAGGGATCTTGAATTGGGATTTGATAAAGATGAAAACTTCCCAAAAGATTTCATACATCAAGAAATGTATCCTTTTAAAAAATAAACTTTCTGGCTGTCTTTTTCGAATTAACATAATTTCTTTTAAGGTGGTTTTTATATTTTACGAGAACTAAATTTAATCGTTCTTAAATCCTTTGTGTTTAATTATAATTGCCTTGTATTGATTAAAAGAAATTTAGTAGATTTACATTCGAAATATTAAGAAATAAATTAAACCTTATAAACTATGAGAAAATCATTTATTGCATTAGCACTTTTAGTAGTTACTAGTTCTGCGTTCCTTAAATCATGTGCTGAGTCAGTTAAACAAACAACTTTAGATAAAATTTTAGCACAAAAAACGATCGTTGTTGGTACTACAGGTCAGCAATTTCCATTTACCTTCAAAGGGGCATCTGGTGAGTTAGAAGGAATTGATATTAAAATTGCAAATTATTTAGCTAAGGAATTAGGAGTAGCTGTTAAGTATGAGGTAATGGATTTTGAAAATTTAATTCCAGCTGTGCAAAATGGTCAAGTTGATATCGTATTTTCTGGAGTTTCAATTACAACAGAAAGAAACGCGAAAGTTGTTTTTCCTGGAGTTTATTTTAAAAGTGGAAAATCAATTTTAACTAAAAGTAAAAAATTATCAAAAGGAGATGCTGAACACGTAAATGTTTCTACAGTTACATTGGCAACTACCAAGGGAACGACAAGTGAAGCATTCGTTAAAAATAGATTCCCAAATGCTAAATTGGTATTGGTTGAAAACAATGCAGAAGCTATTACTTTATTAGGAACTGATCAAGTTCATGGTATTGTTGCCGATTTTGAGACTTGTGAAAGTCTTGCTTTTGGATATGAGGAAAGCTTCTTATATTACAATAATATTTCTAAGTCGACAGAAAAAGAGTTTATCAGTCCAGTAATTGCTGCACATGACAATCACTTTACAAATTTAATTGCGAACTATATTACTAGAATCAACGCGGTTGATAAGTCTGAAGCAATTGATGAAATTTGGTACGAATATGCTAAATAAAAAATCATAAAGATTATAAAAAAAAGCTCCTTATTAAGGAGCTTTTTTTATGCCTTGTTATTAAAAATACTGCCCAATCCCGAACACTATTCCATGAGAATCCTCAGTAAGTCCAACTCCATAGTCAATTCTAAAGACTGCATTGACTATTTTTTTATGGATGAATCTTAGACCTAAGCCAGAAAAAACTACAATATTATCAGAGTTGACAAAATCATTTAAGCTTCCTCCAGGCGTACGCCATGATCCAAAATCGACAAAAGCATTTCCTTGAATAGCAAAAATTGGAGTGTCGATCACAGAGTGTCTGTATTCCGCATTCCAAACAATCGATCCAGTTCCTCTGTCAATAATATTTCCAACTCCTCTAATGTTTACATTATTATCCAAAGCAAAAGGAGCGAAAGGCGAGTCGTTGTTGGTGGCCAAACCTATTCTTAAACGCGTGGCAAAATTCCCGCGGTTTTTGATTCTTTTGTAGTATAAAATATCATTCCAACCGATCACGAAATTTGGAGAGGATACGTTCGTTTCAGATGTTACATATTGGAAATTAAAAATGTCTTTAAATCCAGAAACATATTGATAATGATACGTGAGGTTATCATGCTGGTATATTAATTTATATAACACCTTATCTTCAATTAATTCATCAATTGGTGGACTCACATCACCATCAACCGGCACATACTTATAATCTTCTCTAAAAATATTTACACCGGCACTAAATCTGTTTTTAGCATCAATTTCATAGAGTGCTAATACTTCATAAGAAGTGTTGTTGTATTTGTAATCTACAGTTCCTTGTTCAAAAAACACAGGCTCTAAAGAGGTAAAGTTTTGATAACTTAAACCTATACCAAATTTTTTAGAGAATAAATAAGGCGCCTGAAAACTGATGCGATAAGAGTCGTAAATGTCTTTTTGGTAAAATCCACCAAGTACCATTCCTTTACCGAACAAATTATATTCTGTCAAACCAACTCTATACGCTACCTCTTCATTGTCTGTGGTATATACATTGAATAAAGGAATGATTGAAAAACTTTCTTCTATTTCAAATATTACTTGAGACTCTTGCCCATTTTGTTTGATGCTATAATTAGCATATGCCACCGCTGGCAATCTTTTTAAGAATTTCACATCATTTTCTACAACACTAGAATCTAATTTGGTGTTGGGTTTGGTGCTCACTACCTTTTTTAAAAAGCTCGGTTTGATTTTTTTGAGCCCTATAAATTGAACTTCCGAAATCAATTTGTCCTGAGCTGAGATGGAACTAAAACAAAAAAGTAAAATGATAAAGGGGTAAGCTAATTTGCGCATTTATTTAGGGTTGAGAAGAAAAGAGTTCTTTAATAGTTTTTTCTGTTGATTTATTTTGAACGGTAAATCCGGTATTTGTTTTTCCGCCGGCTTTTGAATACTCATCAAACCATTTCCATAAAAAGCCTCCATGAAACCAAGGTTCTTTCCAGAAAGTCCCATAAATCGCTGATAAAGCATTTTTTTGCGCAAGCATATTAAAGTTTTCTTTTGTGTCTGAAATCCAAGGTTCTTTAGCGCAATGATCAATACTTCGATAGCCGTATTCTGTAAAGATAATTGATTTTTGATTTTTTTTGGAAAAGTTTTCTAGCTCTTTTTTGATAGGGTTCCATGCAACCAACAATTCGTCTATACTTGGTGTTTTTACATCCGTTAAAGGGAAGTAAGCATCAATTCCAATATAATCCAATTGCGACCAAAATTGTGGGTTTTGATAAGAGTCCCAATTGGCCGCATAGGTGATTTTTCTTTTGTATATTTTTTTGATTTTAGAAATCAATTGCATCCAGAACTCTGGTCTTTCACTTACAAAATAATTTAATTCCGTTCCAATGCAAAAAAGTTCAAAATGAGAGGTTTGGGCTAGTTCAGCGTAAAACAAAATGAAATCTTCATAGTTTTTTTCTAATGCCAACCAATCTTTTTCAGTGGTCATTTTCATATGACCTGTAAAGAAACCTCCTTTAATCCAAAGCTGAGGTTTTAGCATTCTTTTGATTTTTTTATCCTTAAAATAATCAGAAGTCGTTCGGACTCCATTTGCCGTTTCTCCCCACCATTGCCAATCTGTATTGAAACGCAACGAAGGTTCATTCTCTGATGGCATAAATCCAAACGGCATCAATGTTACCCAATTGGCATGTATGTTAAGAACAGGTTCAATGTTTTCTGAAGTTACTTTTTTATTGGATGCAACAAAACTAATTCCATGAATAGAAGAAGTCCTTTTTTCTTGTGCATGACAAGAAAAAAGGACTATTACTATGAAAAAAAATAATGTGTTGTAAATTTTCATTTAGTTGGATATGAATCGAAGCCCTAAGTTAAGGGTTTCTCCAAAACCAGTATCTGATCCTCTTACAAAATTTGTATAAGATACTTCTATATTCAAAGCTCTTGTCACCTGGTATTTTCCTCCAATCCCTAATTGCGTATATTCTTGACCAAAATCATTGCCCAAATCAATTAAAAAATATTGTTGTGTTTGCAAATATACCGTGGATTTTGAAGTTGGGAAGTAACTAACAAAAGCACTTACAGGTAATCCAAGACTGTTGTTTGCAAAGCCTCCTTCAGAGGTTCCGTTGTTGTCATAAGTGTCTTCTTCTCCAAGATTAAACTGTGTGTCTAATTCAGTAAATAATTGCCATTTTCCGCTTGGGAATGTATAATCATAAAAGAATTTTGTTTCCCAAACATAACTTTTCTTATCAAGATATACATTGTTTTCCTGTTCATAATCCACCAATGGAATAAAAACACCCGTACGTATGGAAAAATTTCCAACATTTTTTAAAGGCTGAAAACTAATACTCGGAGCAATAGATGTAAATCCAGCTCTAGAAATACCTTCTTCATTTGCAAAGTTTATGGGAGAAAACCAACTTTTTCCACCGATGTTATTTGATTTTACATTGAATACTAATCCCACATTAAAACGCGAGTTTTCACTTACTCCATAAAACGTTTCAAAAGTTGCCGTAAAATAGTTTTCTCTTGGGTGGTCTCCTCTCCAAGTATCCTCCGTTTGGCTGTAAAAGTTATTAAACCATTTTACATCTACCTGGCCTTTGTGCAATAATTTTGAAGGTGTATAAGTTTGAATATTGCTTTCTTGTGCATAGGTAGTTGCTGTAAATAAGGCAGCTACGAAAAGACTTTTAACTATTTTCTGAATCATTTTGTTTTTTGTTAAGTTCCTTTTAAAAGTAACTTTTAATATGAAGTCCTTACAGAATTAGATTTATTTTTAATTATTCTAAATTAGGTTCTTTTATTGATTTGAGTTAAGTTCTTGAAAATGTTTCGACCTATGATTTGTAGATTTCTTATTTTTAAGAGGACTACATAAGTGTATCAAGTATTGATAGAATAACCTAAGGAACCTAATTTTATGAAACATGTTGTAATTATTGGAAATGGAATTTCCGGAGTGACGGCTGCTAGGCATATTAGAAAATTAAGTGATCATCGTATTACTATGATTTCAGCCGAATCAAAGTACTTTTTTTCTAGAACGGCATTGATGTATGTTTTTATGGGGCATATGGAGTTCAAACATACCCAACCTTATGAAAAATGGTTTTGGCAAAAAAATAGAATTGCTCTTGTTGAAGGATTTGTCAAAAGCATAGATACTTCAGATAAAAAATTAATCTTAAGCGATGGATCAGAGATTTTGTTTGATGATTTGATTCTAGCCACAGGTTCTAAACCTAATAAGTTTGGATGGCCAGGTCAAGATTTGAAAGGGGTACAAGGTTTGTATTCTAAACAAGACTTAGAAAGTCTAGAGGAAAATTCCAAAAATTGCAAAAGAGCTGTCATTGTTGGTGGTGGGTTGATTGGTATTGAAATGGCAGAAATGTTACACTCAAGAAATATTCCTGTTACCTTTTTAGTGAGGGAATCAAGCTTTTGGAATGGTGTGTTGCCAAAAGAACAGTCTGAAATGATCAACAACGAAATTAGAGAAAACCATATTGATCTTCGGTTGAGTACGAGTCTTAAAGAAATTATTTCAGATGAATATGGAAGAGCAAAAGCTGTTGTTACCGATAAAGGCGAAACGATAGAATGCACCGTAGTAGGGTTGACTGCTGGGGTGAGTCCGAATATTGAATTTGTGAAAGATTCTTCAATCGAGACCCATAGAGGGATTTTAGTCAATGAATTTTTAGAGACAAACTGTAAAGATATATATGCCATTGGCGATTGTGCGGAACAACACAATGCCATTGGACAAAGAAGACCCATAGAAGCCGTTTGGTATACAGGTAGAATGATGGGAGAAACAGTTGCGAGAACAATTTGTGAAACACCTACAGCATACAAACCAGGACATTGGTTCAATTCTGCAAAGTTTATTGATATAGAATATCAAACTTATGGCTGGGTATGGGCGCAACCCAAAGAAAATGAAGATCGGTTTTCTTGGCAGGATGCTACCGGTAAAAAAAGCATCATCATTAGTTTTGACAAAGAGTCAAAGGCTTTTTTAGGGATCAATACTTTTGGAATTCGATTACGACATGAGCGATTTGATACTTGGCTAACGGAGAAAGCTTCTGTAGAAAAAGTTTTGGAACATTTGAAGGATGCCAATTTTGATCCTGAATTTTTCAAACCATATGAACAAGAAATTATTGACAAATACAATTCCGATTTCAATGCTCAGTTAAAAGTGAGATCAAAAAGTTGGAAAAGAATATTTTTAAAAGCCTAAAGAAAGACATGAAAACGATAAAACAAATTGGATTAATCATAAGTCTCGTTGGATTTGTGTTTTTCACGGGTAGTGTTTTTACCTCTAAAAATTATGTTTCACAAGAAGTATTTGATGGATGGATTGCTTCTAAAAATATCAAAATCGAATATTTTATAGAAAAGGCTCAGGCCACTATTGTAGCAAAAGAATTGAGCACTTTTGAGCTGTCTAATAAAATTATAGAATTAGGAAAAGCCTCTGATGCTCATCAATTGAGTCAAGAGAATATTGCTTGGGATAAAGTAATGAAACTCAAATGGAATAAAACATCAAAGGAATATGTATATCCTTTGGTAAGAGTTTCTGCCATTGGTTGGGTGCCTGAAAATCAATTGTTGTTTTTTTGGTTGACCTTTGGTTTGGCAATACTAGGTGGAGTAATTGCTTTTGGTTCAGATTATAAATTGTTAGGACCTGCAGGAATTAAAAATAATGGAATCATGCAGCATGCAGCAACCAATAAAGGTTGGATGGGAATGATTGCCTTTGTTTATTTTGTTGGATTTTACGTGTTGCTGTACTTCTTTCCAAATTATCTTGTGAATCCTATTTTATCAGTAAATCCTGTTAGTAAAGGTTTGAGTGGAAATCCTTCTAGCCAATGGTTTTTGTATGGATTTATGTATTGTTCCGTAATGACAGTTTTTGCCATTCGCATGTTTATAAAATACAGACACAATGCTTACCAAATCGTACGAACAGGAGTGGTGTTGTTCTTTCAAATAGCATTCGCTTTTTTGATACCTGAAATTTTGGTAGCCTTTAACAAACCTTGGTTTGATTTTAAAAATGCATGGCCCTTAGATTATGATTTGTTCTTTGATTTGAATAAAGATTGGGGGTTACTAGGTCAAGGTCAAATAGGACTGTTTATGCTAGTGTGGGGAATTGTTTTGACTTTGATTATTGTTCCTGTAATGGTTTACTTTTATGGGAAAAGATGGTACTGTTCATGGGTTTGTGGCTGTGGAGGTTTGGCAGAGACTTTAGGAGATCCCTATCGCCAATTATCAGATAAATCATTGTTCTCATGGAAAGTAGAACGTTGGTTGATTCATGGAGTTTTAGTCTTTGCTGTTGGAATGACGGGGTTGACATTGTATACTTACTTTGCTGAAATAGAATCTTGGCAGGAAATAGCTTTTGGCATCACAGCTTACGATGTACAAACCAGTTATGGTTTCTTTATCGGTTCCATTTTTTCTGGAGTGATTGGGACTGGTTTTTATCCTATCATGGGGAATAGAGTATGGTGTCGTTTTGGATGTCCTTTGGCTGCTTATATGGGATTGGTTCAAAAATTTAAATCGAGATTCAGAATTACAACCAATGGAGGTCAATGTATTTCTTGCGGAAACTGTTCTACCTATTGCGAGCAGGGAATTGATGTTCGTTCCTATGCTCAAAAAGGACAAAATATAATTCGTTCTTCCTGCGTTGGATGTGGTGTTTGTTCTGCTGTATGTCCAAGAGGGGTGTTAAAACTTGAAAATGGTCCAACAGAAAATAGAATCGATTAGAATCCTACCTTATTAGGGAATGATGTAGATTTATTAGCAATGATCAAAGAAAACAAATAAGTATATGTTCCGAATTTTGTTCTTGTTTTTTACTTTGAGTATTTCGGCGCAGACTTCAAAAGTCTATCAGAAAAATAAAGATATTTCTGGCAGAATTGTTAGTGAGGGCTGGCTTATTGATGGTCAAAAATCAGAATATTGGTTTACCTATCATAAAGATAATTCGGTAGCTTCAAAGGGACATTTTCAGCAAGGCCTCAAAGAAAAATATTGGTACTTTTACCGCGGAAATGGAATTTTAGAAAAGGAAGGTCATTATGCAAAAGGTTTGATGTCTGATTGGTGGGTTTTTTATGATGTTTCCGGAAATATGATTTGTAAAATTCAATTTAAAGCAGGGAAAAAAGAAGGATACTGTTTGCAGTATAATTCCGGTAAAATTGTAAAAGTTGAGAAATTTAAGTCGGATGTCAAATTAGGAGAATGGGATGATCTTGATAGTTTTCAAAAAGAAAACGACTTGAAAGATTTAATGTGATAGAAGAGAGAGAAGAAATAAGAATGCCGAATAAAAATAGAAATTTGGAAGCAAATAAAATATCCAAAGAAAACGATGTGTTGGTTAAAGTAATCATCCCTGCTTTTAATGAAGAGGACGCCATTGCGAATGTGGTGAGGGATGTTCCATCTTTGGTCTCTGAAATTATTGTAGTAGACAATGGTTCTAAGGATGGCACTGCTTTGAATGCAAAAAATGCAGGTGCTACGGTATTATCAGAAATGAATAAAGGTTATGGTTATGCTTGTTTGAAAGGAATGGCCTATATAGCCAAACAAGAAAAATTACCGGAAATCGTTGTGTTTTTGGATGGTGATTATTCTGACTACCCAGAAGAATTGGAAAAAATAATAGCCCCAATTCAAGAGGAGGGTATGGATATGGTAATTGGTGCTAGGACAGGTGCTTATAGAGAAAAAGGTGCGATGACTCCTCAACAGGTGTTTGGGAATTGGTTGGCAACGCGTTTGATGCGCTTGTTTTTTTCTGCAACTTTTACCGATTTAGGTCCGTTTAGAGCGATAAAATACGAAAAGTTGTTAGCTTTAAAAATGGAAGATAAAACCTATGGCTGGACTGTTGAAATGCAATTAAAAGTATTGAAACAAAAAATGACATACACTGAGGTACCGGTTACTTACAGAAATAGAATAGGTGTTTCAAAAGTATCGGGGACACTAAAAGGAACTCTTATGGCAGGGTATAAAATTTTAAGTTGGATTTTTAGATATAGTTTAAAATAATGGAAAATTTATTTTCAGATAATACGTTTTACGGAATTGGGGTTGCACTGATGGCGGTCTATTTGTTGGCACTTACCTTAATTTTATCTTATTCATTCGCTCAGTTAAATTTGCTATTTAATTTTTTGAAATCAAAAAAGGCAAAAAATATAGATGAAAAATACGATTTTACGGATCCTGATCAAATTCCTTTTGTAACGATTCAACTCCCTGTGTATAATGAAATTTATGTTATGGAGCGCCTTTTAAATAAAATGGTGGAATTAGAATATCCTAAAGATAAATTAGAGTTTCAGGTTTTAGATGATTCAACTGATGAAAGTGTTACATCTACTTTGCTGCAAATTGAAAAATTGAGAAAAGAAGGACATCATATAGAATATATTCACAGAACGGACAGAAAAGGTTTTAAGGCAGGAGCTTTAAAGGCTGGTTTGGAAATAGCAAAAGGTGAGTTTATTGCCATTTTTGATGCCGACTTTTTACCGGAATCTAATTGGTTGTATAAAACTATTCCATTCTTTAAAAATGAAAAAATTGGAGTCGTGCAAACACGATGGGGGCATATCAATAGAGATTATTCTTTACTGACTAAAATTCAGGCTTTTGCTTTGGATGCGCATTTTACTTTAGAGCAAGTGGGACGCAACAGTCAAGGTCATTTTATCAACTTTAATGGAACAGCTGGAGTGTGGCGTAAGACCTGTATACTTGATGCAGGAAACTGGGAAGGAGATACACTGACCGAAGATTTGGATTTAAGTTATAGAGCTCAGTTGAAGGATTGGAAATTTAAATATTTGGTAGATGTAGAAACCCCAGCAGAACTTCCTGTTGTGATTAGCGCAGCAAGAAGTCAACAGTTTAGATGGAACAAAGGTGGTGCTGAGAATTTTCAGAAAATGATCAAAAAGGTAATGCAGGCTGATAATTTATGTTTTAAGACAAAAGCACATGCTGCCGTACATTTATTAAACAGTAGTATGTTTTTAAATGTTTTTATTGTGGGAGTTTTAAGTATTCCGATGTTGTATTTGAAAAATTATTTTGAAGATTTAAAATTGTATTTCGTAGCTATGTCTTTTTTCGGTTTGAGTACGCTGATATTTTTTGTTTGCTACTGGTTTATGTATCGAGAAATAAAAGGAGGTGGTTTGAAAAATTTTGGGAGTTACTTTTTTATGTTTTTTAAATTCTTTTCCGTCGCCATGGGATTTTCGTTGCACAATACTGTTGCTGTAACGGAAGGGCATTTGGGGAAGAAGAGTGAGTTTGTAAGAACACCAAAATTTAATATGATGTCTTTAAAAGATAAGTGGAGCAAAAATAAATACATTCAGAAAAAAATGTCAAAAAGTGTTTTTGTAGAAGGACTATTGACCCTGTATTTTGGTTTTGGATTGGTAAGCGCTGTCTTGGTGGGGTATATGGGCGATAATAAAATTATGCCAGATGAACATTTTGATTTTGGGTTGTTTCCATTTCACTTGATGCTGTTTTTTGGTTTTGGCTATGTCTTTTTTCAATCGATTAAATCGGTAAATGAATAAAATATTACAACATCTTTCTATGAAATCTGTAGCAGCTGTTTTTCTCAGCTGTGTGAGTTATGTATGGATTGCCTATGGTATTGAAAGAAGTTCTTTTTATTTGTTTTTTGTGCTTTATACCACAAGCTTTATAGCCTTTCTTTATCTCATATTTAAAGGGAAAGAGAATCAAATTACTTTATTTTTCTTGGCTTTTGGATTTAGAATCTTATTGCTTTTTGCGATTCCAAATCTGTCGGATGATTTTTACAGATTTATTTGGGACGGTAGAATGATTTGGGAAGGCCTGAATCCGTATTTGGTGCTGCCAGAAAATGATACGAGTTTGGTTGCGGAAGGTCAGTTGCTTTATAAAGGAATGGGAGCAATGAATGGAAGTCATTATACCTGTTATCCACCCGTAAATCAATTTGCTTTTTTAATTCCAGCAATTTTTTTCTCTAAAAATTTATTGGGAGCAACCCTAGTAATGCGCCTGTTATTGATTTTAGCAGATTTAGGAACTTTTATTTTTGGAAAGAAAATATTGCATCTATTGCAAATGCCTTCAAAATATATCTTTCTTTATATTTTAAATCCCTTTATAATTCTTGAGCTGACTGGGAACTTGCATTTTGAGGGGCTGATGATTTTTTTCTTGGCGATTGCAATTTATTATTTATTGAAAAATAAATGGCTGTATTCAGCTTTGGCTTTTGCTGTATCGGTTTCCGTAAAATTGGTTCCGTTGTTGTTTGTTCCAATTTTTATAAAAAAAATAGGTTTTTGGAAAACGGTGGGGTATGGCTCTTTGGTGATATTGCTAAACCTTCTGTTTTTTCTTCCTTTTATGAGTAAAGATTTATATGATAATTTTATGGATAGCATTCATTTATATTTTCAGAATTTTGAGTTCAATGCCAGTATCTATTACATCATTAGAGAGATTGGTTTTCAAGTAAAAGGATATAATATTATTCATTCCGTCGGGAAGGTTACTCCAATCCTAGTAATATTTGCTGTAGGGATGTTTTCTTTCTTTAGAAATAACAAGAACCCTAAAATTTTGTTTGAGTCGTTGTTATTCTCTATTTGTATTTATTATTCTTTAGCCTCTATAGTCCATCCTTGGTATGTTGCGATTCCACTTTTTCTTTCTGTTTTTACACGATATAAATTCCCATTGGTTTGGAGTTTTATGATTGTGTTAAGTTATGCAGCTTATCAAACCTCTGAATATCATGAAAATTTATATTTGGTATTTTTGGAATATGCTGTTGTTTATGGAGTGCTTTTATGGGAACTTTTTTGTCGTAAAAATGATGTGCTAAAAATTTCTAAGGTTTAGGAAAGTTTCCAAATTGTTAGTTCAATTTCTGTATTACAACAATATTATCCTCTTTTTGAAGTTCGATAGGTGTGTTTGGAATAAATAGTTTTGAAAACTAAATTAACTTTTATAAATTGTTATGTTTCAAACAAGGTGCAGTTTGGGAATGAGAATTAACTAATTATAGCTATTTTTGCACGCAGTCATAAATTAATTTATTCCATATGAAAAAAATAACTATTAAAGATATTGCAGCGAAATTTGATGTATCTATATCTACCGTTTCAAAGGCGCTGAATGATAGTTATGAAATTAGTGATAAGACAAAAGCTAAGATTCAAAAATACGCCAAGAAGAAAAAGTACAAACCTAATTTTAATGCTTTAAGCTTGAAAAATAGGAGAACCAAAACTATAGGAGTCGTTATTCCTGATATGTTGAATTACTTTTTTGCTCAGGTTTTTCAAGGTGTAGAGAAAAAAGCAAATGAAAATGGCTATAAAATAATTACCTGTATTTCTAATGAATCTTATGATAAAGAAGTAGAAACGATGGAAATGCTTTCAAATGGAAGTATTGACGGTTTTATTGTTTCGATGTCCAAAGAAACAGGGATGAATAAATGCGTGGACCATTTCAATGATATGATTGAAGAAGGAACTCCCATTGTTATGTTTGATAGAGTTGCACAGGATGTGGAGTGCGATAAAGTGGTGGCTGATGATTATGAAGCAGCAGTGAAAACAGTGAAACATCTTAAAAATACAGGATGTAAAAATATTGCCTTTATTTCTACGATTAGTGATTTGATCGGAGGTAAGGATCGTTACAAAGGATATTTGGAAGGAATGAAGATTGAAGAGCTTCCAATCAATGAAAATTTAATATTGAATATCCAAGAGAGTGATTATAAAAAGTACGAAGAAATTATTGAACCGCTTTTTGAAAATAATGATATTGATAGTGTGATTGCCTCAAGTGAGCAATCTGCTATTGCAGCAATGAAAATCGCACAACGTAAAGGATATAAAATTCCAGAAAACTTTTCAGTTATTGGTTTTGCTAATGGTTTGTTGTCTAGACACTCTAATCCAAAGTTGACAACAGTAAGTCAGCACGGGGAGCGTATGGGAGAAAAAGCTGCTCAAATGTTGATAGACCGTTTGGAAAAAAATGAAACTGACATTCCAACGGTAACCGAAGTTATTAGAACCGATTTGGTTGAGAGAAATTCTACAAAGACGTATTTAGAATTGTCGAATAACAATTAAAAAAAATATTTACAAATAAAAAAGGTTCCCTATTGGAACCTTTTTTGTTTTAATCTGTACCCTCAGTTTGTCGAAGCGTAAAGTGAGTATAAAACTCTTATAATATATATTCTTTTGCTTTAGAAATAGCCTCAGATAAGCCAGCTCGATTTTTACCTCCTGCTGTTGCAAAGAATTTTTGTCCACCACCTCCACCTTGGATGAGTTTCCCTAATTCTCTTACTATTTTACCTGCGTCTAATCCTTTTTCTTCTACTAAGTTTTTAGAAATATAACATGTCAACAAAGCTTTCCCGTTGATTTCAGTTCCTGCAAAAAAGAAAAGATTTTCTATCTCACTACCAAGTTCGTGTGCAATATCTTTTAAAGCACCCGCTTCCATATCAATTTGAGTAGCCAAGAAGTTGATTCCATTTATCTCAGTAATATTGCTTTTAAGTTGTGTTTTAAGGCTTTTGATTTTTTCCTTAACCAAAGCTTCTATTTGTTTCTTTAAAGCAGCGTTTTCATCCTGTAAACTTGTAATCGCTTTTACAGGGTCTTTTGCGTTTTTTAAAGTAGTTTTTACATCGCCAAATAAATCATCTTGATCTTTGTAGTATTTTTTTACAGCATCAGAGGTGATCGCCTCAATTCTTCTAATTCCTGAAGCAACTGCATATTCTCCTGTGATTTTAAACTGCCATATGTCGGCTGTGTTATCCACATGAATACCACCACATAATTCCATTGAGTTACCAAATTTTATAGAACGTACCGTATCGCCATATTTTTCTCCAAATAAAGCAATTGCTCCTTCTGAGATGGCATTGTCATAGGTGTTGTTTCTATTTTCCTCAAGACTTAGTTTTTCATGGATTCTAGAATTTACAAAGTTTTCAATTTCTGTCAATTCATTTGTCGAAACCTTTGAGAAATGAGAAAAGTCAAAACGCAATGACGCTTGGTGCACATACGATCCTTTTTGCTCTACATGAGTCCCTAAAACGTTTCTTAGGGCTTGATGCAATAAATGCGTCGCTGTATGATTTGCAGCTGATCTAGATCTGTATTTGGCATCTACTACAGCAGTATAAGTTGCGTCTAAATTTTTTGGAAGATTTTTGGTCATATGAATGATCAAATTGTTTTCCTTTTTTGTGTCAATCAAGTAAGTGACATCTCCATTAGAAGCTTCTAAATAACCTTTGTCACCAACTTGTCCACCACCTTCAGGGTAGAAAGGAGTTTGGTCAAAAACCAATTGGAATAATTGACCGTCTTTTTTACTGTCAACTTTTCTATAACGCGTTAATTTAACTTCAGCAGTTGTATTATCATAACCAATAAAAGATTCTTGATCACTTTCTGCAATAATTTGCCAGTCACCAGCCGTTACCTGAGCTGCTGCACGAGATCTATCTTTTTGTTTCTGTAATTCAGTTTCAAAACCTTTTTCATCCAGTTGATATCCTTTCTCACTTAAAATCAATGCAGTTAGGTCAATAGGGAATCCAAAAGTATCATACAATTCAAAGGCTTTTTCTCCTGAAACAGTATCACCTTCTGTTTTAGAGATGATATTATCCAATAAAAGTAGTCCTTGATCTAAAGTCTTTAGAAAAGAAAGTTCTTCTTCTTTAATTACATTGGTGATCAATTGTTGCTGTGCTTTTAACTCAGGGAATACGTCACCAAGTTGGTTGCTAAGCGTTTCAACTAATTTGAAAATAAATGGTTCTTTGGTGTTTAAAAAAGTAAATCCATAACGAATAGCTCTTCTTAAAATTCTTCTAATTACGTATCCTGCTCCATTATTACTTGGCAATTGTCCATCTGCGATAGAGAAGGCAACTGTACGAACGTGATCTGCAATAACTCTTATAGCAACACTTACTTTACCGTTTTCTTCAGTAGGAATTGAGTTTTTATCATAGACAGATTTTGTAATGGTTTCTATCTCTCTAATCAAAGGAGTAAAAACATCCGTATCATAATTAGATTGAACATTTTGCATTGCCATACACAAACGCTCAAATCCCATACCAGTATCCACATGTTGCGCTGGAAGTTTTTCTAGAGATCCATCCGCTTTTCTGTTGAATTGCATGAATACCAAATTCCAAATCTCAACGACCTGAGGGTGATCCATATTTACCAAATCGCGACCGGATACTTTTGCTTTTTCTTCAGCCGAACGAATATCGATGTGAATTTCAGAACAAGGTCCACAAGGTCCTTGAGCACCCATTTCCCAAAAATTGTCTTTTTTGTTCCCCATGATGATTTTATCTTCAGGCACAATAGCCTTCCAAAGGTCAAATGCCTCTTGGTCTAATTCAAGTTTGTCGGCATCACTGCTTCCTTCAAATACACTTACATACAGAGAATCTTTGTCTAATTTTAATCTGTCTGTTAAAAACTCCCATGCCCATTCTATAGCTTCTTTTTTAAAGTAGTCACCAAAACTCCAGTTACCAAGCATTTCAAACATTGTATGGTGGTAAGTGTCCATTCCTACTTCTTCCAAATCGTTGTGTTTACCAGAAACACGCAAACATTTTTGTGTATCCGCAACTCTAGAGTTTGTAACCTCACGCTGCCCCAAAAAGAACTCTTTGAATTGGTTCATACCTGCATTGGTAAACATCAATGTAGGGTCGTCTTTTAGTACGATGGGTGCAGAAGGAACAATTTTATGTGATTTTTCTTCAAAAAAGTTTAAAAATTGCTGTCTTATTTCTAGTGATTTCATGTGTGACTATTCTTTATTTGAACAATTAAAAAAATGCTAATTACCACTGTTTATTGAGTAGTTGCAAAACATTTTGTAAATTTGCGATTGTTCTGTTTGTTTTTAGACGCACAAAAGGGCTTGCAAATGAGGATACAAAAGTACTATATTTAGCAATATGGCAAAAGTAAAATTTTATTACGATTCAGAGACCCTTTCTTATCAAAGAATAACGGTAAAAAGAAGCACTAAAATAAAGAACAGTTTGCTGTTTTCAGCTGCCGTTGGTTTGATTGCTTTCCTTGGTTTTATTGGGTTTAGTTATGTAGTTAAATCACCTAGTCAGTTGGATGATGAGCGTGAGTTGGAAAACTTAAAGCTTCATTATGAATTATTGTCCAAAAGAATTGACGAGGGAACCTCTGTTTTGGAAGAAATCCAAGATAGAGATAATAATATTTATCGCGTTTATTTTGAAGCAGAACCTATCTCTAAAGAAGAGCGTATGGCTGGTTTTGGAGGTATTAACAGATATAAATCTTTAGATGGTTTTGAAAATTCAAAGATGATCAAAGATGTGACCAAGAAAATTGATGTTTTGTCCAAACAATTGGTCATACAGTCAAAATCTCTAGATGAAATTATAGGGATGGCTAAGAACAAAAAGGAAATGCTTGCTTCAATTCCTGCTATTCAGCCTGTTTCTAATAAGGATTTAAAACGAATGGCCTCTGGTTTTGGATATCGTATTCATCCTATATATAAAACAAGAAAATTTCATTCAGGAATGGATTTCTCAGCTCCAAAAGGGACCCCGATATATGCAACAGGAAATGGGATAATTGAGAAAGTAACCACTTCTAAACGTGGATTTGGAAATTATGTTAAAATTAATCACGGTTTTGGTTATAAAACTTTGTATGCGCATATGAAAAAGTATATTGTGAGAAAGGGACAATCAGTTAAAAGAGGTGATTTGATTGGATATGTAGGGAATTCTGGGACCTCTACAGGTCCACATTTACATTATGAAGTAGTGAAAGGGAACAAGAAGGTAAACCCTATTTACTATTATTTTAATGATCTTACGCCAGAGGAGTATGATATGATGTTAGATATGGCTTCTAAAGAAAATCAATCCTTGGATTAATGGAAATTGATTTACCAGAAAAAAGATACTACAAAATAGGAGAAGTGGCGAAAGCCTTTGATGTAAATACTTCATTGATTCGTTTTTGGGAGAAGGAATTTGACATCATTCAGCCTAAAAAAAATGGTAAAGGCGATAGGATGTTCACGCCTGTGGATATTAAAAATTTTAGATTAATTTATCATTTAGTTAAAGAGAAAGGCTTTACCTTAGACGGTGCTAAGAAAAAATTATTAGCAGAGCCAGAAGCTACCAAAAACAACCTTGAAATTATTGAAAGATTGGAAAAGGTGAAGGCTGAATTACTCAAAATAAAAAACGAACTTTAATATTTTCGGTCCATTTGGATCGATGTTTGACTAATTTTGTCAAAAAACTGACAAAATATCAGTATGAAAATACTTGGTATATATATTGAGCTATAGCTAAAAGTAAAAAAATAAAAAATAGTATGGATAAATTAAAAAAGTGGTTGCCGTTAATAGTTTTAGGTTTATTTCTGTTATGGGGGTATAGCTCATTTAAAGGATTTAATAATACAGCGGTTACGTATCAAGAAGATGCAAAAACAGCATGGTCTAATGTAGAAAGCTCTTACCAAAGAAGAGCTGATTTGATACCTAATTTAGTGAATACAGTAAAGGGGTATGCGGCTCATGAAAGTGAAACGTTAGAAGCTGTAATCAAAGCAAGAGCAAGTGCAACGAGCACAAAAATTGATGCAAGCAACTTGACTGAAGAAAATATGGCGGCGTATCAAAGAGCACAACAAGGATTGGCTGGCGCTTTAGGTAGATTAATGGTAGTCTCTGAAAAATACCCTGACTTAAAAGCGAACACAAATTTCTTAGAATTACAGAGTCAGTTGGAAGGAACAGAGAATAGAATTAATGTGGAACGAAATAGGTTCAATGCATTAGTAAATACTTACAACAAGCATATCAAAATTTTCCCAAATTCTGTATTTGCTGGAGTGTTAAATTTTGAAGAAATGAGTCGTTATAAGTCGGCAGAAGGAAGTGAAAAAGCACGTGAAGTAAAATTTTAATTATGCCAAACACGGAATATCATTTATCTGCACAAGAAGAGCTGGAATTAGTAGAGGCTATAAAATCTGCTGAGCTGAATACCTCAGGAGAGATTAGAGTTCATATCGATCCAAGTTCTGATAAAGATGGGTTGGAGAGAGCAAAAGAAGTCTTCTTTGAATTAAAAATGAATGAAACAGAAGCTCAGAATGGGGTTTTGTTTTATTTGGCGGTAAAAGAACACAAATTTGCCATCTTGGGTGATGCCGGAATTGATAAGGTGGTTCCTGATGATTTTTGGAATTCTACTAAGGAATTAGTGATTGGTGAATTTAAAAAAGGGGATTTTGCAACAGGTTTGCAATTGGGAATTGCAGAAGCCGGTAAAAGGCTGAAAGAATTCTTTCCTTACCAAAAAGATGATATTAATGAATTACCTGATGAAATATCTAAAGGGTAAATAAAATTAAAATAAGAATTATGAATACAGATGTTTTATTACAAAGAGAACAAGTAGAAGCAGCGTTTATCTCTAAGGTTTATGGTTGGATGAGTGCCGCTTTGGTAATCACAGGAGTTGTTGCTATGTGGGCAGCATCTACACCAGCAGTTTTAAATGCTATTTTTCCTGCATCGGGAAGTATGCTTCCTTTTTATTTATTAATTGGAGCTGAGTTTGGTGCGGTGATTTTTCTTTCAGCAAGAATCAATAAAATGACAGCAGAAACCGCTGGAATTGTGTTTTTATTGTATTCTGTTTTAAATGGATTGACACTATCTATGGTATTCTTGATATATACAAGTTCATCAATTGCATCTACTTTTTTAGTAACTGCTGCAACTTTTGGTGTGATGAGTGCTTATGGGTATATGACTAAAAAAGATTTAACTTCTCTTGGGAATCTAGCCTTCATGGCATTGATTGGTTTGATTATCGGATCTGTTGTAAATATATTTTTGCAGAGCGAGATTATGTATTGGGTAATTACCTATGCAGGTGTTTTGATTTTTGTTGCTTTGACTGCTTATGATACACAGAAAATTAAAAGAATGGCAGCTTATGACGATACGCAAGAAGTATCAAAAAAGAAATCTATTATGGGAGCATTGACTTTGTATTTAGATTTTGTAAATCTATTCTTGTATTTACTTCGTTTTATGGGAGACCGTAAATAAATCTTTTTGATAACAGTTAATTTCCATCGTTTGAAAGTTCAAAAAATAGTATCCATCATTTTGCTTGTGATTGTTTCAATGACAAGTATATATTCTCAAAGTGGAATTCCGGATGTTCCCAAAAAAGAGACGAGTCTGTATGATTATGCAAACTTACTTTCTAAAAATGAACAAAAGACTCTTGAGCGAAAATTAATTCGATATTCGGATTCTACATCAACGCAGATAGTGGTGGTGACAATGACTTCTATTGGTGCTAATGAAATTGCGATGTTTGCGACAGAGTTAGCTCATAAGTGGGGTATTGGCCAGAAAGGAAAAGACAACGGAGTGCTGGTATTGGTTGCTAAAAATGAGCGAAAAGTAAATATATCAACAGGGTATGGAGTGGAGCATTTACTGACAGATGCTTTGTCTAGAAGAATTATTGAAAACATTATAACTCCTAGATTTAAATCGGGTAACTTTTATGCTGGGTTGGATAATGGAACCGATGCTATTTTTAAAGTTCTTAATGGTGAGTTCAAAGAAAATAGGAAAAAGAAAGCTACTTCTGATGAATCTTCAAAAATAAAAGGTTTCTTTATTTTTGTTGTACTTGTCTTGTTCTTTATTTTCAGAAATCGTGGAAATAAAGGAGGAGGAAGAGGAGGAAGGCGCAACGCTTCATCTGATATTTTGACGGCTATATTATTTAGTAATATGGGGAGAAGTAGCGGCGGTTTCGGTGGCGGAAGTTCAGGTGGTTTTGGCGGAGGAGGTTTTGGAGGCGGAGGCTTTGGAGGAGGTGGAGCTAGCGGAAGCTGGTAATCATCTTTTCGATGCCATTTCGATTAATTTTGAAATGGTATTGTGATTTCCAGTTGTCGCTGAGGTTTCTAATTTCTTTTCAAAAAAATGATTGGATAATTTAGTTTTCCCATATCCATTTAGACATTGAATATAAACCATATCTTTTTTAATCATGAAGTTGTCCCCATGATATTGGGTCACGGAATTAAAGGTAGTAGTATCCTTAGTTGACATAGTTTCTAAAAAGCAAAAATACAATTGCTTTGTTTCCATGATTTGGAAAGGAATAGTATCCATAATGTCTTGTAACTCTTTACTTGATTTTATGATTGCTGTTGTATCAATATCAAAGTTTTTAAGCACTATTTTTTCGACTATAGACTTGACTTGTGTTTTAGTTAGGTTGCAATTTGGAATTAATATATTTCCACTTTGGATATAGGTCTGAGCATCGAGGAATTCACTTTGTAATGCTAGTTTTAGATCTTGCATTTTTAACTTGTTTTTGCCGGCAACATTAACAGCTCTAAGAAATAGGATATAGTCCATCATGGTGTAAATGTATCAAATATAATAGCTAAAATAAAAAATGCCTTTAGCTGTATGTCTAAAGGCATTTATGTTCAATCTAAACCAAAGATTGCTTTCCGCGGCTCTACCCAGCAGATACGTTTCCACCCGAAGATGTTTTTCTTTCAATATTTTTAGGATTTCCTTTGTGGTTGATACTACCACCACTACTTGCTTTCCCTTTTAGAGATTCTGTTGCAGTTACTTTTATATGAGAACCGCTACTCGCTTTAGATTCTACATTTTTAGCATTCAGGTTATAAGCATTGATACTGCTACCACTACTTGATTTTACTGAAAAGTTAGAAGCTCTACCTTTTAGTTTTATATGCGATGCACTGCTTGAACTTGAGGTCAGTTTGTCGGCGTTTATCTGTAAATCTATATGAGACCCACTACTGGAATGTACTGTTAAAACATCGGCTATTAATGTGTTTTCCGAGATAACTCGAGCACCACTGCTAGTTTCAATAGTTTGAATTTCATCAGCGGTTAAATACACATTTCGTGCCTTGGATTTTTTAATATTAGGCTCACAAAATATTTTTAAGTTTCCGTTTTTAAATTCTGTTTTAATCAAAGACATTAAGTTTTCGTCCGTTTCTACGGTCAACATGTCCTTAGATCCCATGGTTAAGTACACGGTAATTCCTTCTTGAACCTCAATTTTAGTGATGGATTCAGTAATAGCGCGTTCTTCTGTTATAACATTCTTGTTACCTGTTGCAGAATTGTTTTGTCCAACAACTACTTTACAACTTCTTAGGTTTACAATTTTGTTACCTGTTGCAGAATTGTTTTGTCTAATATCTACTTTACAACTTATTAGAGTAACAAACAATAAAAGGATTGATGTTGTTTTTTTTGTGAATCGTTTCATAATAGTTTTTTTAGTTTCTAAATAATCTTTCATCGCAATTGGTGCATTCTAAACCAACGGGTCTCATAATGAAATGATGATTTGGTAAATCATTACTATAGATATCTTGAGTTGTCTCAATGTTTCCTAAAAAACTTTTAGTAGAGTTTGTAAAATGAATTGTTGTGTTTTCTGGAACTGCAATTGTAATTGCTATTTCTTGATTTTTATCGATGCTGTTTTCAGGACTTAAAAAGTAACCGTCAAGAAGAATAGTTTTACCCTCTATGGTATAATTATATTCTAATTTCTCTGCATTTTGATTGGCGATGTTTCTGTCCTTACCTACAGACATACGTCTCACCTTTACAGAGGCAACATCGGTGTCATTGTATACTACATCCACAGAGATGTTATTGCTGTATAATTTTCTAACATCTTGATCGTAGACATATTCTTGTTTGGTGTCTTTTCTTAAATAGTTCTTGTATAATAGCTCTTCGTTTTTGATGAGCTTCACTTGGAGTGTATCAGTCGCTTGATAAGCAAAAGGAGTCTCAATGATTTTAGAACCTTTAAATGCTTTGGCGGTACTGTGTTCTATTTCGGTAAAAATCAAAGCTAATATGGCAATGATCCAAATTCCTAAAAGTGTCAAAGAAGTGGCTTTGCTCAGTTGTTTTACTGAAGAAGAGACAATGCGCAATCCTAGTAAAAATAAAATTAGAAAGGGAAATCCAATTGCAACAAATATCAAAGCTGCTAAGGTCCAATGTGGAATGATAGAACTATAAATAAAAGAAGGGATGGTGGTGAAATTATGAGTCATTCCCATAAAATCGATGCTCCCGAAAGAGAATGCTCCAATAACTAAAGTTAACAAAATTGCTGCGGCAACAAACATTAGAAGCACTCCAATAACCTTTCCAATAACTTTAAATATTGCTAGTATTATTTTGCCTAAAGTGTCTAAAAAATTCTGAAAACCTGTTTTAGCTTTGCTGTAATCTGCATTTTTTATTTTGTCGCCAACATTGTTAAATTCCGTACGAATTTTTTTTTCGATGTTGTCTATATTGACAGCTTCTCCTTCCATTTCAAGCTTTTCGGCTGTAGTTTTTGCCTCTGGCAAAAGAATCCATAAGATGATATAAATTGGAATTCCAAAACCACCGGTAATTGTTAGAAGAATAAAAGCAAGTCTGATCCAAATAGAATCAATTCCAAAATAATGTCTTAGACCCGCTGCCACTCCTCCTAAGAATTTATCTTCACCATCTCGATATAATTTTTTTGTATTGCCGGTTCTAGGTCGGTAGTTTGTACTATGATCTGTATATTCTTCCCCTTGATCATCATAATCTTCAGGTTGCCCCATGATTTTAATGATATCATTGATGTCAGATTCGTTGATAACCTGTCTTGGGTCTCTGATAGTTTCAGATAATAATTCACTAATTCTAGCCTCGATATCAGCAATGATTTCATTTTTCCCTTGAGGATCGTCACTTAAAGATCTTGCTATGGATTCTAAATAACCTTTTAGGATTTGATAGGCCAATTCATCAATATGAAAAAAGAATCCTCCCAGATTTATGTTGATAGTTTTATTCATCTTATTTGTTTTTTTTGCTAGTAACTGTTTGTACTGCGTTTGTTAGGTTGTTCCATGTTGTATTTAATTCCTTAAGGAAAAGGGCTCCGTTCTCTGTAAGAACATAATATTTTCTCGGAGGTCCAGAGGTAGATTCTTCCCAACGATAACTCAAGAGACCAGCATTTTTAAGTCGAGTTAATAACGGATAAATGGTCCCTTCCACTACAATCATTTCCGCATCTTTTAATGTGGAAAGAATTTCAGAGGTATAGGCATCTCCATGTTGAAGGATGGAAAGAATACAATATTCTAGGACTCCTTTTCTCATCTGTGCTTTTGTGTTTTCTAACTTCATGTAAAAAGAATTTTATTTTAAAAAATTAATTGTCATTGGGTATTGATACGTTTCACCTTTCTGTGCTTTAGAGGCTGCAATGATTATCAAACAAACGCTCATTAACTCAAACAAGCCGTATATTCCAAATAATAAAAAAATGATACCAGGAACCTTTAAAAAAGCAAACACAAAAAATGATGTGAATAATCCAACGGCCAAAATTATCTTGTAAAATCCAAAGGTGATATTGAAGTTTACAGCCTCTTTTCCGTTGTTGTTAAGAAATGGACTTTCTGTTTTTTGAGCTTTCCATAGTACCAAGGGAATGATGATTCCTCCAAAAGGGAATAGAAAACCTAATAAGGCCGAAATATGAATTAAAAATGCGTTGGTTTCTTCTTTTGATGATTTCATAAAGGTTCACTATAAGTGTATTGATGGTACAAATATATATAAACATATAGTATTATGCAAAACATAGTACTGTTTGTTTTCGTTATTAACTCGTTGGTGGTAAGTGTAGTTCTAGTGTTTATGTGGGTTTGTAGTAGTTTTATTTTTTTTAAAATAATTTATAAATTTTTGTCTAAATCTCGTTTTATGGGAAAATTGGACTAAAATTAGCAGCTGATTTCTTTTTTTTCTAACTTACAGAAATGAAATTTACTGCTGCTATTTTAAACCGTTTTGTGTTTTTTAAAATTCCATCTGCATATCTATCTGGAGTTCGGGTTGATTCCCTTTCCGAAGATAAAATTACGGTACGTGTCCGATATCAATGGATCAATCAAAATCCATTTAAGTCTATGTATTGGGCAACGCAGGGAATGGCTTCTGAATTAGCAACCGGAGTTTTGATGATGCGAAAAATTTATTCGTCTAAACAAAAGATATCCATGTTGGTTGTTGGGCAAAAGGGAGAATTTTTAAAAAAGGCTACAGGAGTTATTTATTTTGATTGTTTGGATGATGGTCAAATTCAAAAAGCAATTGATTCAGCAGTCCAAACTGGGGAAGGACAGAAATTGGTATTACAATCCAATGGCGTTGATGAACAAGGGGATATTGTTTCAAAATTTGAATATCAATGGAGTATAAAGCTAAAACAGTGATGAGGTTTGCAATAGTATTTTTGTTGTTGATGAGCATGGGGTGCTCCAAAGATGAAGTTACCAGCTATCAAGATTTGGAAGACTATATTAGTTTGCATAGCTTGGCTGATGAAAATGATGTAATTGCTTGCGCGGCGAGTGCAAAGGATGGTTCGGGGAATACATTGGTTTTTTTCTATCCGATTCCTGGAGCTACAGATTACAAATGTTTTGAAACCAAGGATGTTGCTGGGGATAAGGATAACTTGTCTTTGTACACAGAAGTTGAGTTGCCGTTGGAACCAGTTTTTAATGATATCTTCAAAGGTTTGTGAGAAGTTCTTCATTAGAAACTTATTGTATTGTAACTTATAAAGTCAATGGGGAATTACGAACTTCACAACCCATTCGATTGAAGCAACAAACGAAACCAACGGAATGGACTCAGGAGGTAGCGATCGATTTTAGTCAAAATACAAATCCAGAGTTTTCATGGAATGATGGACAAATTGATGAAAATGCGATTTATTTTCAAGTGGTAACGGATGCACAAAATAATTTGCTTTCTGGGACCTATACCTATGAAAAATTATTTACCTATTACCAACTGGAAAATGTTGTTCTTAATGTTACTAGAGAAACCCCACCGCCACTTTTGTCAAACAATAGTTATAGTTTTACCATGATGGGAGTGAGTTTGGATAATTGGGTTAATCTGGTGATTCAAAAAGATTTTTTAATTCCCTAATTTTTCCAAAGTATATCAAATGCGATATTAAATAAAAGTTAAGGTCTGTTTTACATGAATATTATAATCGTAATTATTGTATTTTCAATGTACATAATTGCTATGTGAAATAAGAAATGAAAAAGATTATCAGATTAATTGCAATTTGTTTATTCCTAATTGCATGCTGCGATGAGCCCCCTATTGAGGTTGGTAAATACAGTTTGTCTAATCAACAGCGATCTTTATTGCCATATGAAAAAGGAGATGAAGTAAACTTCGTACACTCCAATGGCTATGAGTTTAAAATTAAAACTGTAGAGAATGAGGTCAAAATGGAGAGTTTCTATGATTTTTGCGAGTGGACTTGCTGTGGGAGTGAATATACTTCATATGAAGTTCAAAAGACCATTCTAGAATCTAATTATCCGAACTTATCTATTGAGTTTGATATTGAAGCTACCGCATTAGAAAGAGAAATTAAAGAGCTAAGAGTGTCTCTTAGTTATGGCGTTTATTCTATTATTAATTATTCAGATACAGAAGGATTTACATGCAATGACGAGCAAAATACTAAATGTCACGATTCGTTGTTGATAAACGATACATATTTTTACAATGTGGTTGAGTGTTATATTGACACCTTTGATGAAATAGATGATGAGAAAATAATAAGACCTACAATGCTGTTGTTAAATAGTGAGTCTGGATTGTTGAAAATTAAAATGTCTAACGATGAATCGTATTCAATTGACATATAAAAGCTTGTTTTTTATAAGTTTAATGTTTTTGATCTTTGGTTGTGTTAAAGATATAGAAGGGGAATTCTATTTGTCTAAGGATACTGATAAATACAGAATAGACACTACAATGACTTCTATGAGGTTGATTGAGTTTTAAACAGGAAATAGGTTTGTCTAATTTTGTTAAACAATAGTTATAGTTTTACCATGATGGGAGTGAGTTTGGATAATTGGGTTAATTTGGTGATTCAAAAAGATTTTTTAATTCTGGTATACCCACAAAAAATGTTACAATTTTAGGCAGCTCGTTTATTTTTAGGATTTTTTAATTTTGTCTCCATTTCTAAAGGAGTTAAATAATTTAAATATTGATGTATTCTTTTGTTATTATACCACTGTATATAT
>Ga0209223_10000112_pt1 | contig 92817 bp, 75 predicted proteins | sample COG_06_FD_184750 | JGI IMG/M metagenome (GOLD analysis project Ga0209223, IMG submission 184750) | Pelagic Microbial community sample from North Sea - COGITO 998_met_06 (SPAdes) (version 2) | ecosystem: Environmental > Aquatic > Marine > Neritic zone/Coastal water | place: Helgoland, sampling... | reverse complement strand
TCTCTGGATCTTCAGTCAATATTCCAACAAGTTTCTTTCTTTTAGGATCCATCATGAAACTTCGATTATGTGCCCGCTTACCAATAAAATCAGTCTTAACTTTTGATACAGCCCAATTAAGATTTAAATCTTGCGGTATAACAGTACCATCAGTTTCATCACCAATCATGATAAACCCTTTTTCTGCCCGCATCACGTGCAAAGCTTCCGTTCCATATGGCTGGATACCATATTTAGCCCCTTTTTCTATGCATTGTTTCCAAAACATTAAGCTGGTTTTTGTTGGGACTGCTATTTCATAAGAAAGTTCTCCTGAGAATGAGATGCGATAAATGTTTATAGCAGCGTTTTGATATTCCACCGTACTCATCCCCATAAAAGGTAAGTCATCCGATAAGAAGGATTGCTCCAAAACAGCCTCTAATACGTCTCGTGCGTGAGGGCCAACAATAGCTACTTGTGAAAATTGTTCAGTTATATTGGTAACAAATACCTTTAAGTTCCACCACTCAGTTTGGAGCCATTCCTCCATCCAAGAGTAAACCCTATCCGATCCACCCGATGTGGTATGACATAGAAAAGTATCATTATTTAATCTGACTACGACACCGTCATCAAACAAAAATCCATTCTCATTACACATAAGTCCATAGCGGCACTTTCCAACCTTTAATGTAGAAATCACATTAGTGTACATTAAGTCCAAAAACTTTGCAGCATCAGGCCCCTTGACCATTATTTTACCTAATGTAGATGCATCTAATAAACCAACCTTTTTTCTGGTATTTAAGATTTCTCGTGAAACCGCAGATGCAATAGTTTCTCCTTTTTGAATATAAGTGAAAGGTCTTCGCCAGTCACCTACTGGCTCCCAATGTGCACCATTAGTATCACTCCACTCATCTATAGCAGTTCGTCGGGTTGGCTTAAATAAACTACCACGTGCCTCTCCTGCAATCGAACCTAGGGAAATTGGCGTGTACGGAGGTCGAAAGGTTGTTGTTCCAACCTTTGATATGGGCTCGCCTAAGTGATGAGCTAACATTGCAAGGCCATTAATATTCGATAACTTGCCTTGGTCAGTAGCCATACCAAGAGTTGTGTAGCGCTTTGCATGCTCCACACTTTCATAACCTTCTAGCACAGCTTGTTTTATATCCGATACCTTCACATCATTTTGAAAATCAAGAAATGCTTTTGATTTCATTTTTGATCCAGCACCATCAGGTATTAGCCAAACAGGCTTTAGATTTTCTTCCTCAACCTCTTTTACTTTTGGAAGTTTAGATTTCTTAGACTTAAATCCGAGACCCGTAGTGATTTTAAATGCTTCTGATATGGCTGAAGTAAAACATTGTGAAGTCATTGCCGCACCTGCACATCCCCCAACAGGAGAAACAAAACCTTGTCCATCATCACCCAACGGTGGAGAATTGTCATTTGGCACAAACATAGCACTGGCCTCCACCCAGTTGAGTTTTCCACCACAGTGAGACCAAAGATGAACGACAGGAGACCACCCCCCTGACATGGCCAATACATCACATTCAATTGTTTCTTCTATTGTTCCTACACCATTTTGCGAACAGATCGAAACAGCCTTTACTCCGTTACTTCCTAATACTTTTGCGACACCTTTACCCATTTTGACATTGATACCAAGACGCTTTGCCTTAAGTACCAAAGCCCCATTCGCCTCATCTCTTACGTCAATTATGGCGGGCACTGATAAACCTGCTGCATTCAGGTCTATAGCAGTTCTATAAGCATCATCATTATTTGTGATTATGACAGTCCTATCTCCCGGAGATACTGCGTATAGCTTAACATAATCTCTGACAGCAGACGCTAGCATTACACCAGGAATATCATTACCAGGAAAGACAAGTGGACGTTCAATTGATCCAGACGCAAGAATAACGTGCTTTGCCCTAATTTTCCAAAGCCTGTGACGAACTAGTCCAACTCCAGGCGTATGATCAGAAACACGTTCATATGCCAAAACATAGCCATGATCATATATTCCTGATGCCATTATACGCTTCTTAATTGTAATATTACTTATTTTTTTTATTTTTGAAACTATCCTCTCCACCCAATTACTTGAGGGCTCCTCATCAATTTCAACTTCATCCACGACAGCGCGGCCACCAAAATAAGAAGACTGCTCTAACAAAAGTGTATTAGCTCCAGATAGCCCAACTTGATGGGCCGCAGTCAAACCGGAAAGTCCTCCACCAATAACAAGGACATCTACATGGCAATAAAAATGTTCATAACGGTCAGAATCGGAGTACGATGGAGCACGGCCAAGTCCTGCGGAGGACCGAATGATTGGCTCAAATAGGTACCTCCAGGCAATTCTTGGGTGGATAAAGGTTTTATAATAAAAGCCAGCTGAGAAGAATGGAGATAATAAAGAATTTATCGAACCTAGATCAAACCTTAAACTAGGCCAATTGTTTTGAGAAGATGCTCGCAAACCATCAAACAATTCTACAGTTGTTGCCCTTTGGTTCGGCTCAAAGCTTTTACCTTTGCCAAGACCAACTAAGGCGTTCGGCTCTTCAACTCCACAGGCAACCAACCCTCGCGGCCGATGATATTTGAAAGATCGACCCACTAGAGTTTTATTATTAGCTAATAAAGCCGATGCTAAACTATCGCCAGAAAAACCAAAATATTTTTTTCCATCAAAAGAAAAGTTTAGTTTTGTTTCAGGATCAATTAAAATACCACTTTTTGATAATCGGCTACTCATTTCAAAAAGCCTTCCCACTCAGGCCTTTTGCTTTTTATTTTTCGAAGGAGAGCTCCGGGCGGCTTAAGCGTTTGTGCACTATATGTACCAAAAACTTCCATAGTAAAAGTGCACCGAGCCGCAATAAACCATTTTCCACAACCAAATTGGTGGAGCCACCTTTCAAAGTGCACCCCACGTGGGTTTTTCCGCTCAAATAAATATGAAGAGAACTTTTTGTCAGACGAAGACCCAGATTCACGAGTGATATGAGCCTCTCCACCAGGTGACAATTCTGTTTCATCAGCTATAAATTTACAGTTTGGACATTCAAACTTCAGCATATATTTCTCCTAATGTGCAACGGCTGCAGCAACACTCTCATCAATCATTCGACCCTCTTTGAACCTACTTAGACTAAACGGAGCGGCTAATTCTTGAGTTTGGGCATCTGCCACAAGTTCAGCTGTTGCCCATCCCGATCCAGGAATTGCTTTAAAACCACCAGTTCCCCAACCACAATTTATGAATGCACCTTCCACGGGTGTTTTTGAAATAATTGGCGATCTATCGCCAGTCATATCAACTATTCCACCCCATTGACGTAAGTTTTTTAACCTACTTATAATAGGAAACGTCTCAATGAGTGCAGTGACAGTTTCCTCAACATGTTGAAAACTTCCCCTCTGAGTAAAGTTATTGTAGCCGTCCGCACCGCCCCCAATAACCAATTCACCCTTATCCGATTGGCTCATATACCCATGAACAGTGTTAGCCATTACGACACAATTAATTACTGGCTTTATAGGTTCAGAAACCAAAGCTTGTAAAGCAACGGACTCAACGGGCAACCGAAAACCACACATATTAGCAAGTTCGCCTGAATGCCCCGCTACCACGATACAGAGTTTCTTAGTTTTAATTGTACCTTGATCTGTTTCTACTCCAGAAACACCATTTTTATCCTTTATTACAGCAGTAACGGCACATTTTTCAATAATGTCAACTCCCAGATCTGTTGCAGCTCGGGCATAACCCCAAGCGACAGCATCATGACGGGCTGTTCCTCCACGAGGTTGCCATAAACCACCCAAAACAGGAAATCTTGGGCCATTAATATTAATTATTGGCACGATATCTTTAACTCTGTGAGGTCCGACCAGTTCAGTCTTTACTCCATGCAATCTATTTGCGTGAGCAGTTCTCTTCATTGCACGTAATTCATGCTCTGTTTGACAGAGCATCATAACACCTCTTGGGCTAAACATAATATTATAGTTCAAATCTTGACTCAAATTTTCGTAAAGAGATCTAGATTTCTCATAAATAGCTGTCGATTCTTCCTGAAGATAATTTGATCGAATTATAGTCGTGTTTCTTCCCGTATTACCTCCACCAAGCCAACCTTTTTCAAATACACCAACATTAGTAATACCGTGATTTTTTGCCAAATAATAAGCAGTTGCAAGACCATGACCGCCGGCCCCAACCACGATGACATCATAACTCGATTTAGGTTTAGGTGACTCCCAAGCTTTCTCCCAACCTTCGTTAGATCTCATTGCTTCTCTAAATAAAGAAAAAACAGAATAGCGCTTCATTAACCCAAGCTCCCTAAAATTATAACGCACGCTCCTATAGTAAAATAACTAAATTACGAAGCCAAAACACCCGATTACCTTTACATAAGTAAATTATAATACTAATTGATTTCTTTCAATATGACAAAAAGCGACATTTTACTGGAAAAGAGAGTAATTAGTAGAGAATTGTTAATAAGGATTACGATACTGACTAAATCAAGAAGGCTAACTTATAAATTATTGAGCAATGGGGAAAAGTAATGAATTGGACTTTTATTGGACTCACTAGTCTTCTAATCTTGTCTGCCCTGGTCCTGCTAGCCAACTCTCTATTTAAAAAAAGAATTGCCAATTCTGATGGTAAAACTCCAGATATAGTCTTTCTGAAAGACCAATTGGATCAGTTGGATAAAGAAGTGGAACTTGGTATTACTGAAAAATCAGACGCAGAGTTTAGCAAGGTTAAAATCTCACGAAAGATACTTCATTTTGCAAACGAGTTATTAAATAAAAACCAAGAACATAATGCACCAATAAAAATCACGATATTGATTTGGTGCAGCATTGCAATTTTTGTTTCATTAGGCACTTATAAAATCTATGACTTTATTGGAGGTGATGTCCTTGTGACAAGAACTCCAATTGTTAAAAACTTTATACCCAAGGATAACCGTAAAAATTATCTTTCGCAAGCAGTAGCCGAGCAACTTCTAGTAACTGCTAGAGAGAGCAAACAGTTAACGAACGGCGAAAACAATACATTAATCAAGTTGGTTAAAGAGCTTAAAAATGTCCTCGAACAACGGCCCAATGACCTACCTGGACATATTTTGCTAGTTAAAAATAGTGCCCGCCTAAACGACTTCATAACTGCGCGAAAAGCTCAAGAAAAAGTACTGATCCTGCTTGGTGAACGGGCAAACTCATTTAGTTATTCAAACTATGCCGAACTTTGCATAAAAGCTGCCTCAGGCTATTTGTCGTTAGAAGCTGCGATGGCCATTGAAAAAGCATTGTCCATAGACCCTGATAACCCACAAGCAAAATTTTATTCAAGCTTACAATTTTTGCAAGAAAATAAAACTTCCGCTACTTTTATAATTTGGACTGAACTTCTGGATAAGGAGCCAATAGATTCAAAATGGGTCACAATGATAGTTGCAAAAATAGCAACAATTTCTTCCTCTTTCAACCTTGAAAAAGAAGTAGCTAAAAAGCCAACTTTAGAACTCTCAAGTAGCCTGTTACCTTTACTAAAACTTCTGAATTCCTTAGAACTACGGTTACATAAAAAAAGCGGATCTATTAAAGATTGGATTGTGTTGATAGAAAGTTATCGGCAAATAAATATTGAAAGCAAAGTGAATCAAAATATTGAGAAAGTTAAGTCACTATTTTCTTTAACTGAGAGCCAGGTTATAGAGTTAGAGTCATATAAAAGGTAAATATGGTTTATAATGTAATAGAAGAGTTTATCGAAAACATAGGCGTGGAAGGTGCCCTTATGGGACTTGATCTTGGGGAAAAAACGATAGGAGTGGCAGTCTCTGATACACGACAAACAGTTGCCACAGGAATAAAAACAATAAAACGAACTAAATTTCAGAAGGATCTCACAATATTGACGCAAGTCATACTAGGCCGTGATATAAGGGGTGTGATATTGGGATTACCGAAAAATATGAATGGATCAGAAGGACCAAAATGTCAGTCAACTAGAGCCTTCGCAAAAAATATATCGTTAACAGTTCCACTACCAATAACTTTTTGGGACGAAAGACTGTCGACAGTTGCGGCTGAACGCTCCCTTATCGAGGCAAATGCATCACGACGAAGGCGAGCCGAAGTAATCGATTATGTGGCTGCTTCATTTATTCTTCAGGGCGTCTTAGATAGAGTCTCAGCTATTAAAATGAAAGGGTTAAATTCTTGAGTGGCCATGTCTGGAAACGAAATGAAATAGAAAGCCCATGCATTAAACTATGTGTAATTGATGAAAATTATAAACTATGTATAGGATGCTTTAGGACAGCGGCTGAGATAACAAAATGGTCAAAACTAACCTCTGAAAAAAGAAAAGAGATAATGGAAGGGTTAGAGAAACGAGGCGAAGCAATCCTTCCAAAAAGGCGCAGAGGAAAGTTCGGTAGGATTAGACTTTAAGCCATTCTGTTAAGCCAAAATTTCACTTGGTTAAACTGTGGCCGAAAATATGCTATCATTCGACCACCATGGCCTGATTTTCCATTTTCTGCCCAAGGCATTACGCCATGAAGGGCGAGCCTATGGATCAAATAAGAGCCTCCAACTGGAACGGTAACAATTTGTGGTTTGCATTTTACAAAAATTTCTTGTCTTGCTTCATTATAAATACCAGTAATATCTTCACTTTTCCATAAAACAGTGTCTAGCTCGATTAGTTGTTTTGAAAGACACTCATGCATAATTTTGTGGGAACCTTCCCAAACCACTACTGGAGCTGCAAATTTATTATAATTCACAAGAGGGACTCCAAGGATAAATGCATGATATTCGCGTGCATATCGACGCTTTGTTGAGCCAATCGGCAAAATACCATCCACATGGGCATTAAATCTATTTTTTCGATAATTAAATGAAGTATGGCTCTCCCCGGCCATTGGTTGGGGGTACCCCTTAAAACAAATAGAAATCTGAGCTTGGTCCCAGGTATGAAACATAGATCCATATCTTTGAGTAATAGCATGAACAGATTGTCCTTTAAAAGTCACTTTTCCTAAACCACCGAACTTATCGTTATTAAGAAAATTTACGCCAACAAACCACGTTCCACCACATCTAAGCTGATCATTTTCAAAATCTTTTAAAAGCAATCTTTCGCAGACACTTTTTTTCGCTTGGCTGGCCCAGTTAAAAATGCATACTTCTTTACCAAAAACACCCCATCCTTTCTGATTGAATAAGTCCCAGTTAAAACCCAACATTGTTGAATCCTCAATTAGTCTTACTGTTATGAGAAACTTTATCTAGAGCCGCCCTAACCACCTCAGTTCCAGCTTTTGGAATATGTGCTTGCTCAGATATAACTTGCCTAAAAGCTCGTGCTCCTGGTTCCCCATTAAAAGCACCCAGAATATGCCTAGTAATTTCATTGAGTCGACTGCCTTCAGAAAGTTCTCCTTCTATATAATCACATAAATCAAGCAGAACATTTATCATGCTTTTACAAGTATGGTTCTTTTCAAATATTTCAGTATCGGCATGTAAAAGAATTTCCTGTGGATTATGGTATGCTGCTCTTCCAATCATAGCACCATCCAAGCCATCTCTAATAAACTGTCTTGCTCGACCCAGACTATCGATACCACCATTTATAACTATTTCAGTCTGTGGAAACTTGACTTTCATTTGCTTGACAAGTTCATAATTCAAAATTGGAATATTTCGGTTCTCTTTTGGACTTAACCCATTTAAGATTGCTTTTCGTGCATGAATTATAATGCCATCAACACCCGCGTCGATTAGAGTGTTTAGGAATTCAGGAAGAACGGCTTCTGGATTTTGATTGTCAACTCCTAGTCTACATTTTACTGTAATTTTTGAATCCTTAACTCTCTTCTTCATTTGAGACACACAGCTGGCAACAAGAGTTGGGCTCTCCATTAAAATTGCCCCAAATTGGCCTGACTGAACCCTCGGCGAAGGGCATCCAACATTTAAGTTTATTTCGTTGTAACCAAAATCCAAACCAATCTCTGATGCATTCGATAATTCCACGGGATCAGAGCCACCTAACTGCAAAGCTACAGGACGCTCAATCTCACTGAACTTCAATAAACGCCGCCTATCGCCATAAATTATAGCACCAGTAGTAATCATTTCCGAGTAAAGAAGCGTATTTTTTGATAATAGACGATGGAATACCCTACAATGTCGGTCCGTCCAATTCATCATCGGTGCAACAGACAACCTTGGGTCAATTGTAAACATTCTTGTATCCATAGTGATTTATTTCAAAGATTATAGATCAAATTATCAAAAAAAAAGAGCTTTGCTTTTCCTATTATAAAAATTTTTGACCTCGCAAAGCCCTACCAAAAGCTTCAAAAATTGGTGATGACACTTCGTCAAGCTTGGCATTCCATTCTGGATGCCATTGCACAGCCAAGCAGAACGATTTTGAATCTTGAATATATAATGCTTCAGGGGTGCCATCAGGTGCAAAGCCATCCAAAATTATTCCTTGACCGGGAACATCTATTCCTTGCCCATGAAGTGAATTCACCATCACATTGGTTCTACCAAGTATTTTAGAAAAAGGTCCCGCCTGCTTAAAATCAATAGCATGCTTAAGTGCAAATTTTTCCTTTAATGTTCCTTCAGGTGGCATTCGGTGGTTCATTCGACCATCCAGATCCCGGATTTCTGGATGTAAAGTTCCCCCAAACGCAACATTAAACTCCTGGAAACCTCTACAGATTCCAAGAATTGGTTTCCCAATTTTAATACAATGCTTTATAAGTGGCAGCGTAACTGCATCTCTATTGAGGTCGAAAATGCCGTGCGCCTCAGTTGCTTTATGGCCATAAAACTTTGGATGGACATTTGGTCGGCCACCAGTAAACACAAACCCATCACAAATGTCAGCCAGTTCTTCTGAAGTTGCATTATTAGGAAGGCTAGGAACAATAACAGAAATACCGTCACAAACATCCGAGATAGCATCTATATTCATCTCACCAGAGGCCTGAACGGGATAATCATCGTTCACAACGTAATAATTCCCAACAATTCCAATTAATGGCCTTGCCATCTAAAACCCTTAAATGATTGATCAGACACCTAGCATAGGGAATAGGTAGCACAACTAGTCAATTACTCACAATAGCTTTCTAAGATTGATTAAAAAATTTGTCAAATTTTAGGGTTTGGATACACCCATCATCTTTCTTTTAATTCTGTAAGAATGCAGCAATGGTTCAGTGTAACCACTTGGCTGCCGTGCCCCCTCAAGAGCAAGATCTAACGAAGCCATAAAAGCGAAGCCATCAAAGCCTGGTGCCATTTTAGAGTAAAAACTGTCGCTTCTATTTTGTTCGTCAACAATTGAAGCCACTTTTTTAAAGGCGTTAATAATATCATTTTTCGAAATAATATCATGATGAAACCAATTGGCTATGTGCTGTGAAGAAATTCTGCATGTCGCTCTATCTTCCATAAGATTGACGCCATTTATGTCAGGAACTTTTGAGCATCCTACGCCTTGATCAACCCATCGAACAACGTAGCCCAATATACCTTGTACATTATTTAGCAGCTCCTCTTCAATTTCATCATTAGACCAATTAGCGCCCTTGGCAATCGGTATTTTTAGCAAATCATTTTTAAAATCAATTATCTTATTTTCTGACAGTTCTTGTTGAACCTTTGATACATAAGTCATGTGATAGTGAGTCGCATGGATTGTTGCAGCCGTTGGGCTCGGCACCCAAGCACAACTACCCCCTGCATTCGGGTGATTGATCTTTTCTTTAAGCATTAAATTCATTTTATCTGGCATCGCCCACATGCCTTTGCCAATTTGTGCTTTGCCCTGAAACCCGCATTGCAGGCCCACTTGCACATTATTTTTTTCATATGCATTAATCCACGACTCTTTTTTCATATCAGCTTTTCGTACCATGGGTGCCAGCCTCAACGAGGAATGAATTTCATCCCCCGTGCGATCCAAGAAGCCTGTATTTATAAATGCAACACGAGATTTGGCCTCTCTTATGCACTCTTTAAGATTTATTGAGGTTCGCCTTTCTTCATCCATAATCCCAAGTTTGAGCGTATCTTCTGGAAGGTTGAGTACTTTTTCTACCGATCTAAAAAGTTTCACCGTAAATGCAACTTCTTCAGGCCCATGCATCTTTGGCTTTACAATATAAATGGAGCCAGTTTTACTATTATTAAGTGCATTTGATTTTAGTCTATCATGAAGACCACAGGCTGCGGTAATCAAGCAGTCTATGAGACCTTCACCGATCTCTTCATTATTTTCGTTTAACACGAGAGATGTGGTCATCAAATGACCAACATTTCGAACGAGCATCAAAGCTCGCCCTTTAATTTGAAATTCTTTCCCATCTGAATTGTTGAAGCTCATATCAGGTGATAGCGTTCTTAATATATCGACATCATTTTTTCTAAACTGCTCCGTTAGAACCCCTTTCATTAGACCCAGCCAATTACGATAAGCTTGGATCTTATCGTTTGAGTCAACTGTCGCAACACTATCCTCACAGTCCATAATAACAGAAATTGCGGACTCCAATAACACATCCGAAATACTAGCCTTATCTACCATTCCAATTTTATCTTGAAAGTCCAAGATGACAATTATACCCAGGTCATTTTTCCTAAAAAGAATTTTCTGAACACCGTTTGAGTCAATTTTAGTGCCGATTAATTGACTACTATCGGCTAAAGAAATACGTGTATCATTGAATATTAGCTTCATTTTATTTTGATCTAGAACAACCTTAGTAATATCATTCCAAGAGGAATTGCAAAGAGGAATTGATTGATCTAGGAAATTTCGGACCCACTTTACAACTCTCCGACCCCTATCAGGTTCATAACCTGACGAGTTCGCGATATCGCCTAACACATCAGTTCCGTAAATCGCATCGTATAAACTGCCCCACCTCGCATTAGCTGCATTTATAGCGTATCTGGGGTTTGTGACTGGGACAACTAATTGCGGTCCCGATATTTTTGCTATTTCAGCATCTACATTTTTAGTCGTGATTTTAAAATCTGGACCATCATTTTTTAAATAACCTATTTTTTTCAAGAATGCTTTATATTCATCAATTTGAAAATTCTTACCTTTATTTTTTTTGTTCCACTCATCCAATTGGCTTTGCATACGTTGCCTATCTTGAAGCAAAAGCTTATTTGGCTTGTAAAAATTCTTCAGCATATTAGATGCTTGGTACCAAAAATCCGTGTGGTCTAGGCTAGTTCCTGGTAAAACCTCATCATTAACAAAATTATAAAAGTTTTGTTCTACTTGAACCGCGTTAGTTTTAATGTATTTCGGCATACAGGTTGTTTCCTTTGAATAAAGATAATGTTAATCATTAATACGAAAAGTAAAAAAGTACCACTGAAATGGAATGTGTTTCCGCTCTGTGGAAATTAATCATACTGATTGGGAGAACAATGAGCGAAGTTAACACCACCACATATCTCAAGAACTATGAAGCTTCACCTTTCAGAATAAAATCAGTGCATTTGACCTTTAGATTAAATCCAACAAATACAATTGTTATTGCGAAGCTTCTATTCTCTCCCAAAAAGCTCAATTGCAATCTAGAGCTCGATGGAGTGGATTTAAATCTACAAAAAGTTCAAATTAATGGCCTTAATATAGATCTGGACCTTTTAAGCATTGAAAATCACGTTCTGACCGTCCCAAATGACTTAATTCCAAAAGATGATTTTTATTGGCAAGCTGAAACAATTATTTCTCCTCAAACCAATACATCACTTGACGGTCTTTATCTTTCATCAGGCATATATTGCACACAATGCGAAGCACAAGGGTTCCGAAAAATAACCTATTTTCTTGACCGCCCAGACATTATGTCCACATATACAGTCCGGATCGAAGGACAAGAGCCTGTCCTTTTGTCCAACGGAAATCAAATTTCGATCGGTAAAGGATTTACAGAATGGCATGACCCTTGGCCAAAACCAAGTTATTTGTTTGCACTTGTCGCTGGGAACTTAACTAGCTTTAATGATACTTTCAAAACAAGAACTGGTAGAGCTGTAGATCTTAAAATCTTTGTAAAACCAGCTGATATAGATAAGTGCGCCTATGCGATGGATGCCTTGAAGCGGTCTATGCGTTGGGATGAAGAAGAATACCAAAGAGAGTATGACCTAGATCTCTTTATGATAGTGGCAATTGATGATTTTAATATGGGAGCCATGGAGAATAAAGGTCTGAATATCTTTAATTCGAAATATATCCTCGCCGACGAAAAAACTGCCACAGATCGCGATTATGATAATATCGAACGAATTATTGCTCATGAGTATTTTCATAATTGGACAGGCAATCGAATTACCTGTAGAGACTGGTTTCAGCTTTGCCTTAAAGAAGGGCTGACGGTATTTAGAGATCAGCAATTCTCAGCTAAAATGCGAGGTTTTCCAGTAAAACGGATTGAGGATGTTTTAGTTTTACGAGGTCACCAGTTTAGGGAAGATGACGGACCGCTAGCTCATTCCGTTCGACCAGAGAAATATTTAGAGATAAATAACTTTTATACTGCTACGGTTTATGAAAAAGGAGCGGAGCTTGTACGCATGCTTAAGCTCATTGTGGGGGACGAGTGTTACAACAGCGCAGTCCAAACATATTTTGATACATTTGATGGTCAAGCTTGTACGGTTGAGGACTGGCTAAGTGTGTTTCGGAAGAAGTCTAAAGTTGACCTTGAGCAGTTCTTACTTTGGTATAATCAAAAAGGACGGCCAATAGTTTCAGTCAATGTTGAATATAAGGAAGGAACTTATGTTTTAAACTTCGAGCAAAAAATGTTCGACCAACGTGCCAAACCGATGCTAATTCCTATAACAATTGGACTTCTTAGTGATAAAGGAGAGGAGATCAGATCAAACGAAACCATCTTGTTTTCAAAAAAGAAGCAGTCATTCACTTTCAACGATTTGCCGTCCAAACCAATACCGTCAGTCCTAAGAGACTTTTCAGCTCCCATTACTCTAATACAGCACCTTTCTGACGATGAACTTCAAATCCTAGCTTCACACGATACAAATCTATTCAATCGTTGGGACTGTTTACGTAATCTTTCATTTAAAGCCATCGAAAAACTAATTTACGATGGCTTGCCAATCTCAAATTTACTTCTATGCAGCATTGATAAGATTATTAGAGACCCTAAGATTGACCCAGCATACCGGGCTCTGATAGCCACCCCTCCAAGTCCCCAAAGCATCTTGAACCACCTCACGGCTCAAGGAAGATCAATAAACCCCACTGTAATATGCGATACTTGGGGTGTATTTAATAATGCACTTGCATCAGAATGTGCTAATTATCTGTCAGAGAATTTTAAAAGAAAACCTAAAGTTTTAACCTACGAACCAACAGCTGAGCAAGCTGGCACTCGTGCTCTCGAATTAAGACTAATGGATTTATATTGCTACATAGAGAATAGTGCTGAAGTGGCTAAGCACTTGTTTAAAACCGCATCTAATATGACGGAAGAAATGGGTGCTCTATCCATACTGATCCGTCACGATAAAGTTACAGATGAAGTGGATAAGTTTTACCATAAATGGAAAAGAAATAATAATGTTTTGGATAAATGGTTTTCTGCTCAAGTCAGTCTCACTTCTCCCAAAAAAGTGATTTCTACCTTAGAGAGTCTCACCAAACATGATGACTTTGAAATTAGAAACCCAAACCGATTTCGAAGTATAATTGGAGCTTTTGCTGGAAATAATCTTTCTGGATTTCATCACGTGGATGGAAAAGGTTATAAGATCGTTACTGATTGGTTACTAAAACTAGATAAGGTTAATCCACAAACGACAGCTCGCATTTGTACTGTTTTTGAAAATTGGAAAGTGTTTGACCTAGAAAGGCAGAGAATGATTAAGGAAAACTTGAATAGGTTATATAGTCTTCCCAACATATCTAGAAACACTTACGAAATTATTGACTCAATTTTGAATAAGTGAATGACAGTATGTATGTCCTTGACTATGCTTGCAGATATTCCTAACAAACTAAATGAGAAGTATTAGAGGTACACATGAGTGAGACGTCTTACAAACCACCTGAACCAAAAGTTTTGCAAGGTTTAAAGGGCTCTTGGGAGCTAGTAATAGGAATGGAAGTCCATGCACAAATTGCGTCAAAATCAAAATTATTTTCTGGAGCCTCCACTTCATTCGGATCAGAACCAAACTCAAATGTCAGTTTAATAGATGCAGGGATGCCTGGCATGTTGCCTGTTCTTAACAAATTTTGTGTTGAACAGGCTATTAAAACTGGCTTGGGATTAAATGCCAAAATAAATTTAATCTCAAAATTTGATAGAAAAAATTATTTCTATCCAGATCTTCCTCAAGGTTATCAAATAAGCCAATTATATGAACCTCTAGTTGGTGAAGGCGAGGTGAGGGTCGACATGAAACCTGGTGTGGGGCGGACCGTACGGTTAGAGCGAATACATATTGAGCAAGATGCAGGAAAATCAATTCACGACATGGACCCTCAATCAAGTTTTGTGGACCTAAACCGTACTGGCGTTGCCTTAATGGAAATAGTTTCAAAACCAGATATTAGAGGCCCAGAAGAAGCAGCGGAATACTTGCGGAAGCTCAGGCAGATCCTTAGATACCTTGGTACCTGTGATGGTAATATGCAAGAAGGATCGTTGCGAGCAGATGTCAACATTTCAGTTTGCCAAAAAGGCGATTATGAAAAATATCGAGCATCCAACGACTTTTCTTATCTGGGCACCCGGTGTGAGATAAAAAATATGAACTCAATGCGCTTTATTCAACAGGCGATTGACTTTGAAGCTCGCCGCCAAATTGCAATCATTGAGGACGGCGGTTCTGTTCGTCAAGAAACTCGTCTTTATGACCCCGATAATAATGAAACTCGACCTATGCGATCCAAAGAGGAGGCCCATGACTATAGATATTTTCCATGCCCAGATCTATTACCTCTCAGAATTGAGCAGACTTGGGTGGATAAAATAAAGGAAAGCCTGCCGGAATTGCCCGATGATAAGAAGGCGCGCTTTATAACAAATTATGAGATTACGGATTACGATGCATCCGTCCTAACAGCAGAAGTGGAAAGTGCTGATTTTTTTGAAAAAGTTGCCACCAATCGGGATGGGAAAATTTCTGCTAATTGGATTATCAATGATGTATTTGGTCGCTTAAACAAAGAATCAAAAACCCTTGAACAAGGACCTATATCAGCCGAGCAGCTTGGCGAGATAATTGATCTCATTTCGGCCGAAAAAATATCTAGTAAAATAGCTAAAGATTTGTTTGATATTGTTTGGATAAGTGGTGGCAATCCACAAGAAATTGTCGAAAAAAAAGGTATGCTTCAAGTATCTGATATATCTTTTATTAAAGAGGTAGTTGATACCGTTATCCGGGATAACCCCAAGCAAGTGCTTAAGCTGGAAGCAAACCCAAAGCTCGTTGGCTGGTTTGTTGGTCAAGTGATGAAGGCTACAGGTGGAAAAGCCAATCCAAAATCAGTTAACGAAATTTTAAAAGAAAGATTAAAATTTTAATAGTTTTTTTTAAAACTGAGATTACTAAAATACAGCAAGCTCCAAAGATAAAGCGTGGACTCGTTCTTCGAGCTCACTTTTGAGTACTTTATGAACGCTTCGTTGCCTATCAATTCGCGATACCCCTTCAAACGACTTTGACTTCATCCGCACCCTGAAGTGAGTCTCACCTTCAGGTCTTGCACCACTATGCCCCGCATGAAGTTCACTCTCATCGACCACTTCTAAAAATTCTGGTGAAAAGTTTGCTTGTAATTTTTCCTCAATTCTTTTGAAATATTCCATTTTTTTCCTTTAACCGTAAAGTTTCACTTGGATCTCTTGAGATATGGTCTACTGTAATGTCCTCTAACTAAAAAGGATAAACGAGAATAGTCCATGAAAAGTCGAACACCCTTAAATTTTGATATCTCAGTTTCAGCGGACAAGAAGCGCCGTGCGAAGCACAGAAACACGACTGGAGCTTTTGAGGCATCTGGACGCGAATGTTATAATAAAGACTGCAATTTAGAAGGTAAATACCGTGCACCAAAATCTTCTGAACAGTTGAATGAATTTAATTGGTTTTGTCAGAAGCATGTTAGAGAATATAATCTAAAGTGGAACTTCTTCGCAAATCACTCCTCGGAAGAACTAGAAGAACATATCAAAGATGACGCAGTTTGGAGTAGAAAAACAGCCCCAATCGGAAAAGATAACAATAAGCTCCACACTGAAGGAAGATCCTGGGCACGCTTAGGCTTTGACGATCCTTATGAAGTTTTAGGTGATAAAGGAACCAGAGACTCTTCCGAAAATGTTCGATCTTTATCGCAAAAACGCCTTCCACTGAGTGAAAGGAAGGCTTTAGATATACTAGATGCCAGAGACACTATGACAAAAAGTCAAATTAGAAAAATTTACAAAGCACTAGTAAAAGACCTACACCCTGATATGAATGGGGGGTGCCGTGATGATGAAGAAAGACTTACTGAAGTGGTTTGGGCATGGGATCAAATAAAAACGAGTAGAAGTTTTAAAAGTTAAATTCTTCCGTACCTAATAGAATTTGTTCTTGAATCTAACATTAGGATCAAATGATAAAAACGAAACATAAGGAATTTTAATGAGTAATGATTTGGAACCTACGTTAGAAATAAATGTTAAAAAAACATTTGAAATAGAAAGTGACCTATCAGTCCTTGGGTTTGCCAAAACCGCTGACAGAGTGCCAGAAATCGACCCTAATTATAAGTTTGATAAAACCACCACCTTAGCCATACTAGCTGGCTTCCAACATAATCGCCGAGTAATGATCCAAGGATACCATGGCACTGGGAAATCAACTCACATTGAACAAGTCGCCGCCCGACTTAATTGGCCCTGCGTGCGCATTAATCTCGATAGCCATATCAGCAGAATTGACTTAATAGGGAAAGATGCCATCAAATTAGTTGACGGAAAACAAGTAACTGAATTTCAAGAAGGTATACTACCTTGGGCTCTCCGAAATAACTGTGCTTTAGTGTTTGATGAGTATGATGCTGGACGACCTGACGTAATGTTTGTTATTCAACGAATTCTTGAAACAGACGGGAAATTAACATTGCTTGATCAAAATGAAGTCATATCACCTAACCAAAACTTTCGTTTGTTTGCTACTGCCAACACTGTCGGGTTGGGAGACACGACGGGTCTTTACCATGGAACCCAACAAATCAATCAAGGCCAAATGGATAGGTGGTCCCTTGTTGCAACTTTAAATTACTTAAGTAACTCTGAAGAAGCAAAAATCGTTTTAGGTAAAGTTCCAAATTTTGATAATGATAACGGTCGCCAGCAGATAAAACAAATGGTTTCAGTGGCAGATCTAACAAGAGTTGCTTTTATGAATGGTGATATCTCTACTGTAATGTCCCCAAGAACAGTTATAGCTTGGGCCCAGAATTCAGAAATTTTTGAAAATATTGGATTTGCCTTTAGGTTAACGTTTTTAAATAAGTGTGATGAGTTAGAACGTCAAACTGTTGCTGAATTTTATCAAAGGTGCTTTGACGAAGAGTTACCCGAGAGTGCTGTTTCTAAATCACTAGCCTAGAACCAGCACTATGAACTCAAGAAAGCAAGATATTAGCCCAACAACGCCTTTTAAAAACGCTCTCGAAAAAACTACTCGAGCGCTAGCCGACGATTCTGAATTAAAACTTTCGGTTTCTGGATCTTCTACCGAACTTGACGGTCATACGGCAAAAATCCCACAGATCTCCCGAAAAATGACAAAAGATGAAGTAATGTTAGCTCGCGGTAATGCTGATGCTCTAGCTCTTAAAAAACGTTTTCATAACAGGTTGCTTCATGAACATTACTTGCCAACGGGCCAATTAGCAAAACAGCTCTACCAAAATCTAGAAACTGCCCGTTGCGAAATTATTGGGGCTCAGGTTTTGCCTGGTACCGCCACTAATCTAGACGCAAAAATAGCTGAAGATATAAAACAACGCTCTCAAGTAGCAGATATTGATTCCAAAGATCTTACAATTGCAGAAGCTGCAGGTTATATGCTTCGCCAAATTGCTACTGGAAGACCACTTCCCAAGCAAGCCAAGATCTTAACTGAAAAATGGCGTGAATTTATTCAAACTGAAGCTGGGGACACACTTTTTGAAGCAACTTTATCGCTCCAAGATCAAAAAAGTTTTGCAAAATTTTCCAGACAAATAATCCAAGATTTAGGTTACTCTCATGAACTTGGAAAAGATCCAGACTCAATTGATGAGGAAACCCTTGATACTAAAGATTCTGGGAGTGAGGATACAGAAAGTGACCCCAACGTTAATAATGAAAATGCTTCTGAAGAGCTTGAGGCCGAGGACAAGCGTGAGGCTAGCGAGGAAGATCAAACAGATGTAGCTCGAGCGGTATTAGAGCAGAAAGAAGAAGTAGAAGATACTGATGAACTAGTACCTGATGAGCAACAGTCATCGCCTTCACAACCCTCTTCAATAGGTTTGTCTGAAGCAGATCCAACATACAAAATTTTTAATCCCAAGTTTGATGAAGAGGTTCACGCTGAGGAACTTGCTGAAGCAGTTGAACTAGAGAGATTAAGAGTTTTTCTCGACCAACAACTTGAACAGCTTAAAGGCATCATAGCTCGTCTTGCAAATAAAATGCAAAGACGGCTTCAAGCTCAACAAAATCGAAGTTGGAAATTTGATCTAGAAGAGGGTTTATTAGATGCAGCACGTCTTGCACGCCTAGTAACAAACCCTACGACTCCACTCAGTTTTAAGCAAGAAAGCGAAATTGATTTTAAAGATACCGTAGTTACCTTACTTATTGATAACTCAGGATCAATGCGAGGTCGACCAATTTCCATCGCTGCGATATGTGCTGAGGTGTTAGCTCAAACCCTAGAACGATGTCAGGTAAAATGTGAAATACTGGGTTTTACAACAAAAACTTGGAAGGGTGGGCAGTCTCGAGAAGAGTGGCTTGCACAGGGAAGAATGCAAAACCCTGGACGCTTAAATGACTTGCGCCACATTATTTATAAATCTGGTGACGTACCATGGCGCAGAGCTCGTTTAAACTTAGGCTTAATGATGAAAGAGGGCTTGTTAAAGGAAAATATTGATGGTGAAGCTTTGGAGTGGGCGTATAGAAGGCTTTTAAAACGAAGTGAGGCTCGTAGAATACTTATGGTAATATCCGACGGAGCACCGGTAGACGACTCAACACTTTCAGTGAATTCCGCAAGCTATTTAGAGGCACATCTAAAAAATGTAATAAGTATGATTGAGTCAAGGGCTGTAGTTGAGTTAATAGCAGTTGGAATCGGTCACGACGTAACACGATATTACAGTGATGCGGTGACAATCACAGATATTGAACAATTAGCCGGAACAATGACAGAGCAATTGGCAGCACTATTTGAAAAAAGACAGAAAAGGCGGGCAAATTAAAACCTTAAGCTAAAAAGAGTGAACATGTTCCAAAAATTTGATATCCCAAAAAGCTTTGATAATCAGAGAAGACTTGTCGAGCTGAGAACCAAGATATACCAGAGTAATTTGGATGGATTTATTATACCACACAATGACATTTATCAGAATGAATATATCGAGTCCTGTGACTCGCGCCTTGAATGGATGACTGGATTTACAGGCTCAGCTGGTCTTTGTCTTATAACTTTAAAAGATGCTTTTTTATTTGTTGATGGTCGTTATCAAGTTCAGGCAGCAACAGAGGTTGATAAAAACTCATATGAAATTGTTCCTACTACAAAAACACTGTTTAGTGATTGGTTCAAAACTAATTGTGAGGGTAAAACTATCGGATACGACCCTTGGCTTCATTCAATTTTAGAAATAGAAAATTTACAAGGCGTCCACCCTAACTTAAAAACTCTTAAAGCATGTAAAAATCTTGTAGACATGGTATGGATCCAAAAACCTGCACGGGTAGGACTATCGATTAAAGCACATCCCTTAAAATTTTCAGGTTCAAGTAGCAAAGTAAAACGAGCCAAAATTTTAGAATCACTAACCACAAATGAAATTGACGCCGTTATACTAACCAAACCAGATTCCATATGCTGGCTGCTAAACATACGAGGTAACGATATTGTTCACACTCCAATTGTGCAATGTCTTGCAATAGTTAAACAAAATTCAAGACTGCAACTATTCATTCGCGACACAAATATTCCAAAGAATATTCCCTCCTTGATTGGTGACGGAATCGAAATTATTGATGAGTATTTATTTGCGAGTCATATTTCAACATTTGAAAGTCAACGAGTTCAGGTTGATCCAACTACATGCCCAATGGCAGTCTTTAGTATCTTAGAAACTAACTCAAACACTGTGATTGAAAGTGATGATCCTTGTGTCCTGCCAAAAGCAATAAAAAATAAAACTGAAAGAAAAGGCAGTAGAGCGGCTCATCTGATAGATGGCTCAGCGTTTGTAAAGTTCCTCTACTGGCTTGATCTAAACCTCAAAAACCCCACTCTAGACGAAATTGAAGTTACAAAAAAACTAGAAGAATTTCGACGTGCCACCGGTTTACTTGAAGAAATAGCATTTGATACTATTTGTGGATCAGGAAGCAATGGAGCAATAGTTCACTACAGGGTCAATAAAACCTCAAATAAAAAAATCAAGAAGAACAGTTTATTATTGATTGATAGTGGCGGTCAATATAAAATGGGAACTACTGATTTAACCCGAACTATCGCGGTAGGTCAACCATCACGACATATGATCAATACATTTACCCGAGTACTCAAAGGAATGATAGCCATTTCTATGCTAAAATGGCCAAGTGGCTTGAGTGGCCAGCATATTGATAGCCTAGCTCGCTCATCACTTTGGTCAGTAGGTCTAGATTATGACCACGGAACAGGTCATGGGGTTGGTTCTTATTTATCAGTTCATGAAGGACCTCACGGAATATCTAAAAGAAGCACAGTACCTCTGGAGGATGGTATGATAGTGTCAAATGAACCCGGTTATTATAAGCTGGGGGCTTTTGGTATACGAATAGAAAATATACTCTTAGTTCAGAAAGACTCAAAAAGAGTTGATTCCTTAAGACAGATGCTGGCATTTGAGACTTTAACCTTGGCACCAATTGACAAAACACTCATCAACCAAAAAATTCTTACAAACGATGAAAAGGCGTGGCTTAACAACTATCACAAACTAGTTCAAACAAAAATCACACCATTAATTCCGCTCGATGAACAATTATGGCTTAAAAAAGTATGTCAGCCAATCTAAAGCCCTATTTGGATCGTTTGTTCCGCAGACCTATTGGATGACCAATGGTGGTATTTAGCCTCAAATTTTCAGACGCATTATAAAGTTTTTTAAGCTTAATTTGGACAAATTCAGGGTACTCGCAGGATTTCCTATTTTTTAAATTAACATTGACCATAATTGTCTCACAAGTTGCAAATATCGTCTGGTTCATATGATCAACCATTTTTAAGATTAAATGCATCCTTTTAGGCGTAAAATCTGCGACAAAAACCGTTACCAAAAACTCATCATGCAATATCAATTCAGCGAGGTATCTGTACTGTGTTTGTAATGCATACGACCCCTGGTGGTGCCTTTTGATAAATGAAGGCCCTACACCAACACCAACCTCTAAAAATTCATCAATGGCTTCGTCGAATGCAAGGGTGTAATACACCACATTCATATGGCCATTATAGTCAATCCACTCTTCTTGCACTTTTCGATTTATACTTTTGAATGGCATCAGCAACATACTATTATTCACCCTATCGTCCTGTCTAATACTGTGAAAGTTGACCTAACTACTTTCATAAATTAGATTATAGTAGAAAAAATATCAATTGTTTAGGAAGATTAATGTCCATTAAAGTTGCAATTACAAAAATACGTTTAATTATTAAAGATAGAATCAAGACCTCTAGAGCAATTCTTAGAGAGCACGCTAAAAGCGAAGTACATTATCCAGAGTTTTTACCCGACGCAGTTGCCTTTGTGAATTCAACACATGAGGTTTCAGAAATACTTAAAATTTGTAATGAAGAAATGTGTCCAATAATCGCTTGGGGAACTGGCACCGCCCTAGAAGGACATTCCCTCGCCTCAAACGGCGGTATTAGCCTCAATATGATGAATATGAACAAAATTATAAAAATCAATAGTGATGATATGGACGTCATAGTTCAGCCAGGCGTACAGAGGGAACAATTAAACGAACATCTAAGGGCATCGGGTCTTTTCTTTTCTGTGGATCCTGGTGCCAATGCATCGCTTGGGGGAATGGCAGCTACTAGAGCTTCAGGTACCACATCAGTCAGATATGGAACAATGAAGGAAAATGTTCTTGCACTGGAAATAGTGACTGCCGATGGAAGAATTATTCGCACTGGCACTAGAGCTCGGAAATCGTCATCAGGATATGACTTAACAAAGCTGATTGTGGGGTCAGAAGGTACTCTAGCCATTATAACTGAATTAACCCTAAAGTTACACGGCAGACCAGAAGCCATGTCAGCGGCATTGTGTGCCTTCCCCAGTATTGACGCCGCAGTACAAACGGTTATTTCTACAATTCAAGCTGGTGTTCCCATCGCTCGAATGGAATTTGTCGACTCAGAAACAGCTAATATTTTAAATAGCTACTCTAAAGAAACTATGGAGAACCTACCTCATTTGTTCCTAGAATTCCATGGCTCTCAAGCATCAGTAATGGAACAAGCGGAACTAGTTAAAGAAATTGCCTCAGAATTTCAATCGAGTGGTTTCCAGTGGAGTTACAAAGAAGAGGACCGTAATAGAATATGGAAAATGCGTCATAATGCATTATACGCTTACAAAGCACATTATGCTAACTGTACATTAATTGCTACTGACGTTTGTGTTCCCATATCAAGGTTAGCTGAGATCATTCACGAAACGCAACTTGATATTCAACAAAGTGGAATTTCAGGACCAATTATTGGGCATGTTGGCGACGGGAACTTTCATAGCACTCTAATTATTAGAAACGAAAATAAGACTGATATTAAAGTAGCTCACGAATTATCGCATCGGATGAATGAAAGAGCTCTAACCATGGAAGGTACAGTTTCAGGCGAGCACGGCATCGGTATTGGCAAAATAAAGTATATGGAAAAGGAGCACGGCGAGGCTTGGGATTTAATGTCATCAATAAAGACCGCACTTGACCCAAACTCCATTCTCAACCCAGGAAAACTAGTTCGGCAAGACAAAGACCTTTCGCTAGCCCAGTAACTTTTTTGCAGCGGCCAAAGCTTCGACTGATATATCTTGACCAGAAAGCATACGTGCAATTTCATTCAAGCGTTCTTGATCATCAAGTTCGGTAATAGTGGAAATGGTCCGGTTATTATCAGAGAGAGATTTTTCTACTTTCCATTGGTAGTTGCCATGGGCAGCGACTTGAGGTGAGTGGGTCACAACTATCACTTGTGAACGGTCAGAGAGAAGGCTAAGCCGGCGCCCGACGGCATCTGCAGTAGAGCCCCCAATGCCTCTGTCAATCTCATCAAAAATCATAGTTATCCCCTGATCTTTCTTAGTTAAACAAACTTTTAAAGCAAGTAAGAAACGTGACATCTCTCCACCAGAAGAAATAGCTTGTAATTTATCAAGCTTGCCTCCCCGATTAGTGATGGCCTTAAAGACGATCTTATCGATTCCACGAGGACCACTCTTTTGTGGCTCAATTTCTGTTTTAAACACACAGTCTGCCATTTTTAGGTATTTTAACTCTGCCATGACTAAAATATCTAGAGCACCCGCTGACTTCACCCGCCGGTGAGAAACCTCCTCTGCTAACTCTTGATACAATTGTCTAGCTTTGGTTTCTACTGAGTCCAACTCTTTTATGTTCTCTTTGTTGTAATCGAGCATTTCTAATTTTTTGCCCATTTTTTGCACCAAAGTGAGTAACTGATCCGTTGCAACATTATATTTTCGCCCCAGAGCTCTAAGCTTAAATAACCGCTCCTCTGTATTCTCTAATTCATTGATGTCAAAATTTTGACTATTTAAGAGTTTTAAAACTTCTTCCTGAGCGTGTGTAAATTCGTTAAGTGTACGATCTAATGCGGAAATAGATAAATTCACGTCATCTCCTATATTTGGGCGAATAGTTTCCAAAAGCTTGATCACATCTGACAAATTATGTTCTATCTGCTCTGAAGAAATTAACTTAGCTATCTTCTCAAATTTCTCTTTACTTTTTTCGATAGCTTTAATGTTCCGTCTTTTTTGATCAAGGTCTACCTCTTCATCTAATTGAACGTCAAAATTAAGTATCTCTTGCATTGATTGCTCTAGGTAATCTTTGTCTGATTTCACGAGATGATAATTTGCGAGGGCGGTCTCGTGATCTTTTTTTGCCTGTTGCATTGTTCTCCAACACTTTTGCATTTCAATTAGACGATCATCTATATCGGCATAGGTGTCCAAAAAATTTGCATGACTATGTTCATTTAATAAAGATTGGTTATCATTTTGACCCTGAAGTTCGACAAGATTTTTGGAAATAGATTTTAGTAAATCAAGAGAGATACTTTTATCATTCACAAAACTTCTTTTTCTGCCATCAGTACTATTTATATTTCTGCGTACTATAATTGTGTCAGTGATAGTAATTCCAGATTTTTCTAAAATTAGGGAAAGTTTACTGTCAGATTTTATACTAAACTCGGCTATTACTTCGCCAACTTGTGCTCCCTGCCTTAACAAATCGGATCGATTATTCCATCCTAAAACAAAACCAAGACAGTCCAAGAGAACTGATTTACCTACTCCGGTCTCACCAGTCAGAGTATTCAGTCCTTTCCTAAACTCTAACTCGACAAACTCTATTAGGAGTAAATTTTTTATAGTAAGCGAATGCAGCATTTAACTTCGTCCTTACTGACTAACCCTACTAACCAATTTTTCACTTTTAAGGCTCCATTTGGACTTTGGATATTTTTTTCTTAATAAAGAATTATTTTCTATCGCGGTGCTAAACATACCAATAGCAATGTAACTCTCTGTTAGGCGGTAAAGTGCCTCTACATCAAAAATAGTGTTGGAATATTTATTGATAACGATGGTAAATCGATTTATCGCTGCAAGATAATCTTCTCTCTTCATATAATAACGACCAACTGACATTTCTTGACCCGCAAGCTGCGAATATGCTATTTCGGTTTTTTCTATTGCAAGCTTTGAGTACTGATTCCTCGGATAATCTCGATCTAACTTTTGAAACTCTCTGACAGCATGAAGTGCAGCGCCTTGATCGCGCTGAACATCCACGATCGCATCAAAAAAACTCAATCCAACCATATATCGTGCAAAGGATGCATCAGGACCGTTTGGGTAGAGTGCTAAGTATCGTCTTGCTGATAGACGAGCATTGGTCAAGTCAGATCCTTCGTGATAAACTTTCATGGCCTGTATTAGTGCTTCTCGTGCCTCGTCAGAGTAGGGATATAGTCGATCTACTTCCATGTAGAACTCTCCAGCCTCTTTAAATGTTTTTCTACTCTTTGCCTGCTCAGCCAACCTCAATATCTCAGTACTCGAAGTGTTGTTGGATAAATCATCAGGCTTAACAGTGCATCCAAAGCTAAGTAAAATGGAAAGAGTTAATATAAGTTTGTACATAGGTATAAGTTTATCACAAAGTAAGAGACTAATGTAAAGCTATCTCAGATTAAATTATGTAAATCAGATTCACACAACTCAAAGCCAGGAAGTTTCTTAGCCTGGCTTTCTTTTATTTCAGTTGGCTTAATAGCGTCGGTATCTGAAAAAGCAGCTCTTAAGAGCTTATTAGTTAGTGTATGACCACCACAGTTAGAACTATAGGCTCCTAAAACTGGGCCACCAGCCAAGCTAAGGTCACCCATAGCATCTAGCATCTTATGCCGCACGCACTCATCTTCTCTTCTTAAACCACCAAGATTCTTAACTCGATTTGGTTCTAAAACAATTGCATTTTCTAAGGACCCTCCCTTAGCCAACCCTCTTGACCTAAGGTTTACGATTTCACTTTCTCTACAAAATGTCCGATTGTCACACAACTCACGAACAAATGTTCCATTACTCATAGATAAAAATAGCTTTTGTTCACCGATGATGGTATCTGAATAGTCAATCTTAAAATCAATTGATAATAGATCTGCAGGTATAAACTTGGCCCAAGCTTTTCCTTCTGACACCACAACATCTCTCATTATTTTGTACCCAATTAAGGGAGAGTCTAACCTACATTTTCCAACAGATAGAATTTTTTTTACAAACTCTTTAGAAGATCCATCAAGTATCGGTAATTCGGGACCGTCTATTTCAATAATTACATTATGAACCCCTGTTCCTGCCAAGGCAGCCATCAAGTGTTCTATTGTTTGGACGCTTGTACCTTCCCTGTTACTGATGGTCGTACACATCTTTGTATCAGAAACAGAATTATAAAGTGCACTAACAATGGGGTTTGAATTCTTTACGTCTACTCTTTTGAAACTAATTCCAGAATTAGCAGTAGCGGGTAAAACCCTAATATTTACAGGTTGACCGGTGTGAAGAGAAACACCAGACAAATCAATCTCTTTTTTTAAAGTATTTTGCAAATGCGTAAAATCCAAGATATTAGTTAACTATACTTGTATTTACAGTTTAGCCTAAAAAATTACAATTCACTTATTATGTCACTTTATGACAAAATTATTGCCAAGGAAAATATGCTATTTATATTTTCCTTGGTTAGAATTAGTTCCTCTAATTCGCTTGCCGTCTTAAAAATGCAGGAACCTCTAATCTATCAACATCAGCAATTGGTATTTCGGAGTTCTTTGTTTCAAGCTTTCCATCGCTTATGTGGGAGTTTGGTGCCTGCTTCTGAGTAAAAGGGAATTTCTCGTCGTTCTTCCGCTCTCTATTGCCAGTCATTCGTTGAAGAAGATTGTTGAAAGCCCCACCACTAGATTTTGGTACCTCCGCACCAATACCCAAAGATGGTCGACGATAATGCCCTGGCTCTGGTGTTTTTTGTACCGCGGCCATTAACCTTTCACGAGCTGTTTCTGCAACTGGAGGTGCTTCAGATTTTAAAGTATTGTTTCCAGAGTTTGATGGTTTTGATCTTATTTCTGTAAACCTGTCATCACGGTCAGATAATTTTTGATTTGGCACCTCTATATTTTCTGCTAAGTCTTGATTTAAGTATCCAGGTCTTAAGCCCTTTGTCATTCCAGAATACTCTATATCGTGATGATTATTGATATTCATTCGGTTAGAGCTCTCCTCTTGATCTTTACCCTTAATTCCTAGGCCAGTTTGACGTAAATCACTTTGGAAATTTGAAACATCAATACCAGTTGCTACTACAGATACCCGAATAGATCCTTCCATGGCTGGGTCCATCGTAGAACCCACAATTATGTTAGCCTCTGGATCAACTTCATCTCTGACACGATTTGCTGCTTCATCTAATTCAAATAAAGTTAGATCATTTCCACCAGTAATATTTATTAGAACTCCCCTTGCCCCATTCAAAGATATTTCATCAAGTAATGGGTTAGCAATTGCTTTTTCTGCTGCTTGGATCGCACGATCTTCTCCTGAAGCCTCTCCAGTTCCCATCATGGCTTTACCCATCTCATCCATAACTGACCTCACATCAGCAAAATCTAAGTTAATTAGGCCTGGACGGACCATTAAATCTGTCACCCCTTTTACACCCTGATATAATACATCATCCGCCATCGAGAACGCTTCAGTAAAAGTTGTTTTTTCCGTAGCCAACCTGAACAGATTTTGGTTGGGAATAATTATAAGAGTATCAACAACTTTTTGTAGTGCTTCTATTCCCAACTCAGCCTGTCGCATCCTCTTTGCTCCTTCAAACTGAAATGGTTTTGTTACAACACCAACTGTTAGAACTCCCAATTGTCTGGCTGCTTGAGCCACGACAGGTGCCGCACCAGTTCCAGTGCCTCCGCCCATACCGGCGGTAATGAAGCACAAATGACTACCTTCAAGGATGTCAATTATTTGCTCGAGACTTTCTTCAGCGGCCTTTGTACCTAGCTCTGGTTTAGCACCTGCTCCTAAACCTTCTGTTATTTTGGTTCCAAGTTGTAATTTTCGGCTTGCAGTGGATTGCTGCAGTGCTTGGGCGTCCGTATTCGCCACAACGAAATCTGCACCCTCCAAGTTTTTCACTATCATATTATTTACTGCATTTCCACCTGCTCCACCTATTCCAAATACGGTTATCCGTGGACTCAGATCATTCTGCTCGGGAATCCGAAGTGTTAATGTCATGTTTTTACTGCCTGTTATTATATGTTGATGGCACTTTTGTACCTTATTTTCTGCTGATTCGTTATGATAACCGAATCAACTTACCACGTCACTAAAATTCCTTATTTTCTTTACCAGTTTTCAACAAACCATTTCATAATCCCATTAATTTTTTTAAATCCAAGTCGTGAAAACGGTACCTGAAAATCCCAACATTCATCTTGAGGATGGCCCGCATGCAAGGCTAATCCGACAGCTGCTGCGAAATCTGGGCCATTAGTTGCATGTGGCAGCCCCTGAACTCTGATCGGCTTTCCAACTCTTACAGGACAATCTAAGATTTTATTGGCCAACTCAAACAAACCAGGCAATTGACTCGTGCCACCGGTCAAAGTTACCTTTTTATTATTATGAAGATTACTAAAGCCAGCTACATTTAACTGCTCATGCACATCTTCTAGTATTTCTTCAACCCTCGGACGAATTACGCCAATCAGTTCAGATCTACTTATAGTTATTTTATCTTGATTATGACTATCAACCTCTATTAAGTCTCGATCATCACGACTAGTAGATATAAGTCCACCATGAAGGTTTTTTATTCGCTCTGCCACGTCAAAAGATACACTAAATGCTTTACTTATATCTTTAGTTATATGACGCCCCCCCATCCTAACACCACCGCCATAAATCATTTGCTTTTTTAAAAATATCGTAACCCCACTGATCCCAGCACCCAAATCTACACATGCAGATCCAAGATTTATTTCATCCTCCGTAAGACTTGAAATTCCCGATAAATAGGGTGCAAAGCTCAAACCCGCCAAATCAAGGTGACAACTTTTGATTGCTTGGATGATATTATGAATTACACTCTGGTCAACTGTCATTAAATGGAGGTCAACAGTTAGCTCACTACCTCGGTGACCACGAGGATCAATAAGGCCCGTCCTATCATCAATTGAAAAATTGACTGGTAGTGCATGTATTACTTCTCTATTAGCTCCATAATCAGGAATATCACTATTCATTAGTGCATTTCCAATATCAAGCTCTGTAACTTCTTCGTCAGCTAATTTAGTAGTGCCACATATTCCATAAGATCTAGGTTGACCACCTGAAAAACTAACTAATACATCCTCCAATAAAACCCCAGCCATTTTTTGAGCGGCTTGCACCACCGTTCGTATCGCTTTTTGGGCCTCATCCATTGTTTCTATTTCGCCAAAATTTACCCCTCGCGACCTTGTCGTAGCAACGCCCACCACACGAAACGCAACATTCTTTGGAAGTGACGCCCCTTCAGTTAATTCACTACTTACTTTGATATCTGGAGTAAACTGAAGAATAAAGCAAACAATCTTGGATGAACCTATGTCTATCAGGCCAATTAATCCCTTATTGACCGCATTCAACCGCCGCCTAGTTAATTTTCTCTGTACCTTGTATAATGGCTCTATCAAACATTTTCCCCGCGAACCAAACTCCTAATTTCCTTCAATTCTTTTGAAGTCTCCTCACTCAAACCTAAAACTGGCCTATTAATATTCCTAAAATCTAAATAGGAGATATTCCGATCAAGAATTTTTTGTCCCTCTTGTAGCGAAATAATTTTTCTTATCGCGTTTAGAGGGTTTTTTTCTGGAAGAAGGATCACTTGGCTCCGATTCAAAATAACATCCCATCGCCGCTCTCCAACACGCACCAGGCCGCGTACCCGCGATAACAAATCCTTTATCTCCAATAATAAATGAAGAGCTTCATCAACACACTTTTCTGCACCCTTCCCTACGAGCAGTGGTAAGTCCAGCCTTTGTGACCTTGACAAAACCTCATCAACTTTAACACCCCTCGCGTCAATCAACATAAGCCGTGTGCCTAGGCGCTGAATTGCTACTGGTTTTCGTATGTTTACATCAACTTCTACCAGGCCATTAGAAGTAAGCCTTACACTCGCTGACTCAACGAGATCAATTGATTCAACCTTCAACCTTAAAACCTCTACATCTATGTCTAGAGAGCTTATTGGAAAATTTAGGGCTAAGGTCGAACTAATTTTTTCTATAACATTTGGATCCTCACTGATAACACTTAAATTAACAACTTTAAATATTGGGCTAAGCTCTACATACTGAGATATTTTTTCGGTATTTTTTTTTATTAACAAACTAAAATTAGATCTATTACTCAATCCAATTAGAACAAACAAAACAATTGATATTAAGATCATAATAAAAAAGCTTCTTCTAGAAGATTTTTTTAACCAAATACGATTAGCCAAGTATGCTACCTTCGAGGGTGCCGGGTCAAATCTCACTTCAGAGACGCTAGTTTTTCTTTTTATCTCGAACAAGACGCGTCCTCCACTATCCATTTACATAAATCTTGAAAAGAAATGCCGCAAAACCTAGCTTGTTCCGGTACCAGGGACGTTGCAGTCATGCCAGGCTGAGTGTTTATTTCCAGAATAATTAAACCGGCTAGATGCTTTTCATCATTCCATCGAAAATCAACTCTTGTCACTCCTCGACAACCTAAAGCTTGATGGGCAGTTAAAGCATAATCATAACAGGCATCACGAATTTCACTAGGGATCAATGCTGGTAATATATGCTTTGAGCCTCCAGTTTGGTACTTAGCTTCATAATTATACCAGACAGGTGATACTATCTCAGTTACGGCCAACGGTTTATCATTCATGATCGTCACCGTTAACTCTCGACCTGGAATGAACTCTTCGACTAGAATGGCTTTTGGCAATTGATCTTTAACAATGGGCAAGTCTTCAGAATTTTTAAAAATTATATTTACTCCAACGGACGAGCCTTCATTATTTGGTTTTATTACATATGGTACCCTCATAGGATGGCCCTGCAAAAGTGATTTAGAATCAATGATAAAACCATTTGCAATTGGCAATCTGTTTAATTGGAAAATTTCTTTAGCTTTTTGTTTGTTCATTGCAAGAGCGGAAGCTAAGACACCAGAGTGAGTATACGGTATGCCTAACCATTCAAAACAACCTTGAATTATACCATCTTCGCCAAATTGACCATGAAGAGCATTAAAAATAACGTCTGGGTTTAATCGACTTAAAGATTGGACAATATCTATGCTAGCATCAATCTCTGTAACTGTATAACCAAGGTCTCTAAGGGCCAATGAACATTGTTGGCCTGTACTTAACGATACAACCCGCTCAGAGGACTTGCCTCCCATTACAACTGCTATGTTGACAGTACTATTCTTTTTTCGCATTTTTTAAATCCATGCTCACTGGAAGCGTTTCCTTAATATTTTGTTTACGATTTCCGACCTTTTTGATTTCCCATTCTAGATTTATGCCTGACGCTAAGCACACTCTCTCCTGGATCAACTCTCCAAGAGATTCAAAATCATTAGCTTCAGCTGATCCTGTATTAATTAAAAAATTCGAATGTAATTCTGACACCTTAGCACCACCTAATATTTTTCCACGTAAATTCGCTTCATCTATCAACTCCCAAGCACTCATTAAGCGACCTGTATATTTGTGTGGATGCACAGGGTTTTTAAATGTTGACCCACCCGTTTTCTCCCGAACTGGCTGACTTTTTATTCTTTTTTGCTGGTTTTCTTTCATGAGAGCCTGAATCATATCTGGTTGTCCTCGCTGCCCCTTTAATGTCACTTTTATTACAATACTGTTATCCATCAAATTACTATTTCTATAGGAAAAACTGAGATCCTTTCTTTTTAACGTTTTTATATAACCAGCTCTTGTAACGATATCACAGCTTACGAATACATCCGCTAAGCAGGTGCCATAACAGCCGGCGTTCATTTTTACCGCACCTCCTATTGAGCCGGGAATAGTTTTAAGAAAAGAAAGGTCAATACTGTTCTGGGCTGAAACCTCTGCTATTCGTGAATCTAAAACGGCGGCTCCCACGGTGATATACGAACCATCAATATCAATATCAGAAAATCCTCGTCCAAGCCTAATTGTTACGCCAGGGATTCCACCATCTCTGACCAAAAGATTAGAGCAGACTCCAATAGGTAAAATGTTTACGGACTCTGGCAATAACCTCAAAAATTTGCACAAGTCTGAAGCATTTGAGGGTTGAAAAAATACTGCCGCTGAACCACCAACTCGCAACCAAGTTATTGATTTCATGGGTTTTTCTAATGTTATTTTACCTTTTATACCCTCAACAACCACTCCAAATATCTTGATATTGTTAACACTCATTGCTTATACTTGTTTCTGTTCAAAACCTTTGGAAGATTATTAACCCAACCACTTATTGATCCTGCACCTAGACATACAAAGATATCGCCTGGTTGGGCTCTCGCTTCAAAGAAATCCTTCAGACCATTTTCACCATCAATTGTCGAAACATTACGATGCCCATGAAGTTTCAACCCTTCAACTAGAGCACTTTGTGAAGCCCCCTCTATTGGTAATTCATTTGCACCATATATGTCAGTAATGCCTACAATATCTGCTTCATTAAAACACCTACAAAAGTCATCAAATAATAACGATAGTCTAGAATACCGATGCGGTTGGTGAACTACTATTACTCGGCCAGTACTCGCCTGCCTTGCCGCTTTCAATACGGCAGTTATTTCGACGGGATGATGAGCGTAGTCGTCTATAATCATAACGTTATCTATTTCGGCGACAAGCGTAAATCTACGCTTAACACCGCTGAAACTCAGTAATGAGTCTCTTATAACTGTAAACGATATCCCAAGATATCGAGCAACAACTATTGCAGCTAAAGCATTTAAAACATTGTGCTCCCCAGTCATAGGTAATATTATTCTTGAGACTCGAACATCCCCCTCAGCTTGAATCAAATCAAACTTAGCCTTCCCCTTCTCATAACTTAAATCCGATATCCTAAAGTCTGCTTGTTTATTAAATCCATATTTAATAACTTTTCTATCACTAATTTTTCCAACCAAATTATGAACATCTGGATCATCAGTACAACAAATTATTGCACCATAGAATGGAGTATTCGTTACAAAATTGTTAAAAGCTTCTAATAGTTTGTTAAAGGTTCCGTAATATTCCATGTGTTCCGCATCAATATTGGTCACAACTGCAATCGTAGCCGGTAGTTTTGTAAACGTCCCATCACTTTCGTCAGCCTCTACAACCATCCAGTCTCCCGCCCCTAATCGTGCATTAGAACCATAGGCTTGAATTACTCCACCATTGATAACTGTAGGGTCTAACTTTCCTCCATCAAGAAGAGCTGCAACCATTGAGGTTGTAGTAGTTTTACCATGGCTACCTGCTATCGCTATATTTGACTTTAAGCGCATCAGCTCTGCTAGCATCTCCGCTCTTTTAACTATTGGAATGCTCTTTTGACGGGCTGCCTTTAACTCTGGGTTTTTACCTTTAATTGCTGATGAAATAACCACTACTTCAACTGAGACAAGGTTAGTAACATTGTGACCAATAAAGACTTCAATACCCAAACTTTCCAAACGATCAGTAATAGGGGATCTTTTGCTATCAGAACCTTTAACTTTGTAACCTAAGTTGAATAACACTTCGGCAATACCTGACATTCCAATACCACCAATACCTAAAAAATAGATCAAACCAAGATTTAAAGGTAACATTGTTCTTGTATTCATGGCGCTAACACTTTATTTTAATTTTTCGATTTCATCTGCAAAATCTTCAGCAGCGTTTGGCTTTGACAATTTTTTTGCTGCAATTGACATATTATTTGCAATTTCAAAGTTTTTCAGAAGATAAAGAATTTGGTTTCTGAGTTTAGCCGCTGAGACAACCTCTTGATGGAGAACCACAGACGCACCGGCTTCTTCCAAAACTGAAGCATTTTTTGCCTGATGATCTCCTATGGCCGAAGGTAAAGGTATTAGTATGGATGGCCGTCCAAAAATACAGATTTCAGCAATAGATGATGCACCAGACCTACTGATCACCAGATGAGCAGCATTCAAGTGACTTGAAATATCGTCAAAAAATGTTTTTACATGAGAATTGATATTAAAATGTGCATATTTCTTTTGAACTAAGTCAAGGTCCTCTTGACGGCATTGATGAAAAATTCTTATTTTTCTTCTTACTTTTTCTGGCAGGCTTACGATCGAGTCGCAAACTATCGATGAAACAAAGCTCGCTCCCTGTGAGCCTCCTAAAGCAAGGATAACAAATGTATCAGACTTTAGTTTAGAATACGCTATCAAAGAATCCTTAAAGATCGACTTTCTTACTGGGTTACCAAGAATTAAGACTTTTGTTTTTGTATTGATTTTAACCATGGGCTTTATTCCCAGCACGATTAGGTCTACATTGTTAGAAAAAATTTTATTAACCCTTCCAAGAACTGTATTTTGTTCATGTATTGCTGAGGGTATTCGCAAAATACTGGCAGCCAACATGCTAGCCGCAGAAGGATACCCACCAAACCCAATTATAGAAGTAGTTTTTACTCTCTTACAAAGAATAATAATTCTAATTAGGCTTTTTGTAAAAAACCAAATTGACTTAAATGGTCCTAATTTTCCGCCTGACCATGGATTTGGAAAGTCCATAACTAATTTCTGTAATTTTTTAGGAAATTCATTGGCAAAAGCGTTCCCTCTGTGATCAGTAACAAAAAAAACATTGCAATTACGTTTTATAAGAGCCTCAGATAATGCTAGGGCAGGAAAGACATGCCCACCCGATCCACCAGCTGATAGAATTACAGTTCGCTGGGGCAACTTATATACCTCGCCCTAAAATATCTTGAAAATCATTTTTGGGTCTTTTTTTGGTTAAGACTAATAAAAGACCCATCAATAAACCCATAGCCAAGATCGAAGAACCACCATAACTTATAAACGGCAAGGTCATGCCCTTAGCCGGTAAAAGCCGTACAGCAACTCCAAGGTTTATGATAGCTTGCATAGCAAATAACGACGTCATACCAATGCCAGACAATCTTATAAAAGTAGAAACCTCACCAATGAGCCTGCTCATTGATCTAATTACAATAAAAACAAATATAAAGATAATGAGTAAGCATAATAAAAGGCCATACTCCTCTGCGGCCACTGCAATTATAAAATCAGTGTGAGCGTCCGGTAGTTTCCACTTAACCGAGCCTTCACCAAGACCAACCCCCAAATAGCCACCTTCTTTTATTGCATTCGTAGCATAACCAATTTGAGTTAGTGGGTTAATATCAGGGGATAAAAAACCATTAATTCTTTCTCGAACATGTTCGGACTTTAAATAAGCAAAAAAACCACAGCCACTTAGGAGAAAAATCATTAGAGTGAAAAGAAGAAGTGAAGCACCAGATACGAAATACATTATTGCCCAAGAACCTATGATAAGAGCAGCTTGACCAAAATCAGGCTGCAAGGCAAGTAAAACACTTATAAAAAAAGCGATAACAAAAGAAATGAGCCGACCCGGTGGACCATTTAGGTCAAAACTTGATTTCATTATCCAACCACTAAAAATAATGAAACACGGTTTCAAGAATTCGGAAGGTTGTAGTGAAATAGAGGCAAACGAAAACCACCTTACCGCACCTTTACCATAATCAGTCCCTAAAATAGGGAGTAACATGATTAAAATCACACCAGTTACAAAACCAAATAATGAAAGTCGTCTTACCATAATCAATGGCATCATTGAAATAACCACCATAAGTGCTAATGAAATTATTCCAAAAAAAGCTTGCCTATAAACATAATAAAAATAGGGTTTTTGATTGCTCTCAGCTAATGGAGGCGATGCTGCCATACCCAATAATAACCCAATAAAAAACAAGACGAACACTGCTATTAATGACCAGCGATCGACATTGCGCCACCACCGTGGAATGATTGGATCATCCATTGCACGGGTAGGAACCCCATATATCATTTCTGTCATGCGTGCCTGCTTATGCTCACATATATTACTTTTGGCGTTTTTGCCCTTTTATTATTATTATCTTAACCTTTTCAAAAATTAATGGAAGCCCTGAAATTTATTTTTATTCGAATTAATCTATATACTTTCAAAAAATTCAATGAATTTTTCGCCTCGCTCTTCAAAGGATTTAAATTGATCAAAACTCGCACATGCTGGCGCTAATAAAATCGTATCACCCGGGGACGAGTCCTGAAATGCAACTTTTATTGCTTTTTTAAGGCTTTGACATCTTTTATGTTCGGTTTCACCCAACTTAATTGAAAAACTCTCCTCAGAGCTTCCAATTAAATAGATCCCTTTAACTTCTTTGGTTATCGGCATTAAAGCCTCAATCCCTGGCTCTTTCGCTTCACCACCAACGATCCAACGAATATTCTTAAAACTATTTAAAGATTTTGATGCCGAAACGCAGTTAGTCGCCTTACTATCATTCACAAATAAAATACCTTGTTTCTTTCCAAGAATTTGTGCCCTGTGTCGCAAACCTTTGAAACTTTCTAACGCTTTCTCAATTTTTCTTGGCGATAATCCCAATGCCCTACAACATGCATACGCCGCACAAATATTTTGGTGATTATGCTTTCCAGGTAAATTAACGTTAGTTCGCAAATCTATCGAAGCAACTTGTCTACCATTTCGCCATTCTGATAAAAACCCCTTGTAAACAAAAACACTCCAGCTATTACCTTTAAGAGTTGTCTCGACCGAAAAGGATATTACCGGGTCAGCACTCTGTAACTCTTCGCGCATTGCGTTAGCTAAAAACATGCCTTCAATCTCATCGACACCTACAATGCATTTTTGTGGACTACCCATCGTAAATAGGCGCGATTTTGCAGAGAAATATCCTCCTCGCCCAGCATGCCTATCAAAATGGTCAACAGAAAAATTTAAAAAGATGGCCAAGTCAGGTTGTAAAGTCCTTGCAAGCTCCGCTTGGTAAGAGGAGATTTCTAGAACTTTTATCTCACGTTCAACACCTGGTTGAAGCGATAGAACCGCCTGTCCAATATTACCACCAGACTCTACTGGAAACTTATGCTCCGAAAGCAAATGTGTTAAAAGTGCCGTCGTAGTAGATTTTCCATTTGAACCAGTAACACAAACAACTTTTGGTACTATTTCATACTCTGACCAAGCCTCCGTGGCGAAAGACCGAAAAAAAAGACTGATGTCATTATCAATCACTATCCCTTTTTTAAGTGCTTTTGCTACAATAGGGTGCGGTTTTGGATAAAGATGTGGTATCCCCGGGGACACTATCAAGACAACGATTTTATCCAGGTTGACTTCTTCATTTAAGTCAAAGATTTCTAACCCAGCCTTAGAAGCAGCTTCTCTTTTTGATGAGTTGTCATCCCAACTCAGAGGAGAGGCCCCACCTAGCAGTAGTGCTTGCGCTGTGGCTATACCTGTTCGGCTGAGGCCCAAAACTCCCACGGAACAATTTTTATATCCTCTTACAGGTATCATTTTATCTCAACTTCAACGTAGCCAAGCCAATTAGTGCTAAAATCACAGAAATTATCCAAAATCTGATAACGATCTGAGGTTCTGCCCAACCCAGTTTCTCAAAGTGATGATGAATCGGTGCCATTAAAAATACTCTTCGCTTAGTAACTTTAAACACAAGGACCTGTATTATAACAGACATCGCCTCAACTACAAAGAGACCGCCAATAATAGCCAATACAATTTCATGCTTGATGCTCACAGCAATCGCCCCGAGAGCACCACCCAAAGCGAGAGAACCCGTATCACCCATGAAGATGGCAGCTGGCGGTGCGTTATACCATAAAAAACCAAGCCCACCACCGATCAATGCAGATACAATAATCAATATTTCTCCAGTTCCAGACACATAATGCACATCCAAATACTCCGAAAAGTCTACTCGGCCGACGGCGTATGCTATTATTCCTAACGCACCTCCTGCTATCATTACCGGCATCACGGCAAGGCCATCTAATCCATCAGTTAAGTTCACAGCATTTGCAGAACCTACAATAACTAACATTGCAAATGGCACAAAGAACCAGCCTAAATAAAACAAGGCACTTTTAAATACTGGAAAGGCAATATAACCAGAAAGGTCTTCTGAATGGACGCCCATTGTCATTAACGCCGCGACAAACGAAATAATCAGACCAACAGAAAGCCTAATTGACTTTGATAATCCGTTGGAGTCTTGATTAATTATCTTCTTGTAGTCATCAGCAAATCCAATCAAACCAAATCCGAGCGTAACCAACAAAATAATCCAGACATAAAGGTTATCTAACCGCGCCCAGAGGACTGAAGAAGTAAGCATTGCTCCAAGTATTAAAACTCCACCCATTGTGGGAGTTCCAGCTTTCGCAATCAAGTGATGCTCTGGACCGTCTGATCTGATTGGTTGACCATTTTTCTGCTTCTTTTTTAGAAAGTTAATCAGTGGTTGTCCAAAAATAAAACCAAATATCAGTGCCGTAAAAAACGCACCCCCCGCTCTAAAAGTAATGTAACGAAAAAGGTTAAAAATATCCCCACCATCACTAAAAATATTTACAAAATATAACATAATTAAGGTACCTTTGACTTAATTAGGAACTCCCATTGCTTTTAATTCTACAAGCAAACGATTCAGACCCACTCCATTTGACGCTTTAAGCATTACGACATCGTCATCTTTGATAAGTTCTTTAGCTGTTTTAGAGAATTCCATAACACTCTTTGTCCACTTCCCACGTTTAGTTACTGGTAGGTTTTCGTAGAAAAACTTCATCCGCACTCCAACACAGTGAACTAAATCAATATCATCTAATATCAGTTTTTTTACAAGCTCCGCATGCTTTTTATTTTCCTGAGAACCTAGTTCTAACATGTCCCCTAAAATTGCTATTCTCCGAAACCGCCGTTTTTGTTGAGTTGGCTCTCTAGAACGATCAAATTTTGCAAGAACATTTATTGCAGCAACCATAGAGCTAGGATTTGCATTATATGTTTCGTCAATAATCGTAAACGTTCTAGGAACGTATTGTTTATCACAGGTAACCGACATGATTACACCTCGACCAGATGTTGGAACCCAATTTGATAGCCCAAGAATACCCTTAGTTGCGTCCAACCCAAGAAGCTCAAGAACTGCTATTACTCCAAGAGCATTTTGAGCATGGTGTGACCCAGGACTATTCACTTTAAAAAAGAACTCATCTCCGTTCCTTAACAAGGCTTGAGCACAGGTCCTATTATTTATTGTCGCAGTTTTAATTAGCCTATAATCGACAGGGCTATTTTCTCCATAAGAGACTGCTTTGATACCAAAACCATGAATAAATTTCATAAGTTTAGAGTAGCTATCCGAATCCTTTGAAACAATGCACTGGCCCTCTTTACCAAGGCCCGCACAGATATCAGATTTCTCTCTTGCAATTTCATCAACATTATTAAACGCTGCCAAGTGTGCTTCAGACACATTTGTTATAAGTGCTATATCAGGACGAACTAATATGGACAAAGGGTAAATTTCTTTCTTATTGCTCATGCCTATTTCGACAATCAAAAAGTTAGTATCTGTTGGTGCCTTAGCGAGAGTTAGCGGAACACCAATATGATTATTAAAACTCTTTTCAGCCTTACTAACTTTTCCGAAAGTTAGTAAAACTGTCTCTAGCATATCCTTACTGGAAGTTTTTCCGACGGAGCCTGTTATAGCGATAACCTTTGCTTGACATCGTTTTCTTGCAAAGGCAGCTAACCCATTCAAAGCAGATGTTACATCTTGAACAATAAGAAGTGGCTTTTTATCACAAACACCATCTGGTATCCGAGATACAATTGCAGCAGCTGCTCCATTTTCAAAAGCTTTTAAAACAAAATCATGCCCATCACGATTATCATTAATCGCTATAAATATATCCCCCTTTTTTAAAGTTCGCGTATCAATAGATATACCAGAGGCAACCCAATTGCAGGTATTTTTTCCACCAGTTGCCAGTGCTGCATCTTTGCTGTCCCACAATATTTTAGTCACGTTTTCTTTCCTTCTAACAAGGCTAAGGACATACTCACAAACTCACTATCATTAAAAGGCAATATATCGTCGCCTACGATTTGCCCAGTCTCGTGACCTTTACCAGCTATAAGTAATACATCGCCCTGAACCACATCATTAATCGCGGTTAAAATTGCAGTAGCACGATCTGGAATCTCAATAGCATTAGGGCACTCACTAAGGATCTCTGATCGAATTTTTGTGGGTGACTCATTTCTTGGATTATCATCCGTTACAAAAACTTTATCTGCATAATCGTTAGCAATCTGGCCCATTAAAGGTCTTTTACCACTATCCCTTTCACCTCCAGCTCCAAAAACAACAATAAGCCTTCCAATGGTATGCAGTTTTAGAGCTTTTAGCGCACTTCGTAATGCCTCCGGTGTGTGTGCATAATCGATGTAGATATTTCCAAGTGTTTTTTTGGTTCCTACCAACTCCATCCGACCAGGAACTGTTTGAAGCTTTGGTAAATTCTCAAACACTCGCTCGGGAGGAGCACCTGAGGCAATTACTAAAGCGGCTGCAATTAATACATTACTGGCCTGAAACGCTCCAATCAAGGGCAACTCAACTGTCTCAGAAGAGCTTTGAAATAAAAATTTAAGAATTTGACCGTTAGAATTAAATCTCTGGCTACATATTTTAATATCAGCAGTTTTATCCGATCCAACTTTAACTACTTTATGTCCTCTATTTTCCGACACTAATTTTATTACCTGCGCGTAGCTATCATCAACGTTCAAAACTACTATTTTCTCATGTGTTAACACTCGGTCAAATAACATACATTTTGAAACAAGATAGTCATCTTCAGTAGAGTGATAATCCAAGTGATCTCTGCTTAAATTAGTATAGGCTGCAGCTGTTAATGACACGCCGTCTAGCCTAAACTGATCTAAACCGTGAGATGAAGCCTCCATAGCGACATATTCAACTTGTTTTTGAACTAATTCGTTTAGAATTTTATGTAGTGTTACAGGATCAGGTGTCGTGCTATCCAACGAGATATTAATTTCTCCTTGAACCCCCAAAGTCCCTATACTAGCTGCCCTATAGCCAAGAAGCTCCCATAGTTGCCTTACAAAGTGACAGACCGAGGTTTTACCATTAGTTCCTGTAACTGCAACCTGGATTTTAGGTTGGCATGCATTTAAGCGAGCAGCATATTCTGCTAACTTTTTTCGGGGATTATTTACAATCATCAAAGCTATATCAAGACTCTTTTTTGTGATGATCTTGACTCCGACACAATCAGTTATTACGAGAATTGCACCTTTATCAATCGCCTCGAGTACAAAATTTGCTCCGTGATGAGAAAAACCATCAACTGCAAAGAAAATATATCCGGGTTTTATATTTTTTGAGTTACTTGACAACCCTTCAATGATTGGATCTGTTTCTGTCCAATATCCAAGCCTCTCAAAGTTTTCAATTTCGAGGTCTGAGAGATTCTTTTTAGTTAGTTCATCAACAATCAAAAAATTTTGACCTTTCAATTTGTCCCTTTAGTGGAGGCACCATGGACTATGTTTTTTGTGATTATTCTGTTTGGCTTGACTCCTAGAACCGGTGCGATTCTTTTAATTATCTCTGACGCAACAGGTACTGCAGTCCAACCTGCTGTTCGCATTGGCTTATCAATGCTCCAATCTTCGGGCTCATCAAGTGTAACAACTAAAACATATCGGGGTTGCTCCATCGGAAATGCAGCTACAAAAGTTGTAATCACCTTATCCTTAAGGTATCCTGGTTTTTCAAAATTGACCTTGTCAGCAGTGCCTGTCTTGCCTCCGATTGAATAATCATCAAGCTCAGCATTTTTCGCAGTTCCGTTTTTTACTACAGATCGGAGTATATTTTGAAGCTTAATCGATGTTTCATTAGAAATTATTTGTTTTGGTTTTTGATTTTTCTCAGAATTTTTAATTAAAGTAGGAAACACTCGCTTTCCCCCATTCACGATACTACTATAAGCTACTGCAATATGCAGGGGCGAGACAGATATTCCATGGCCATAAGAAACAGTTGCCGTGCTCAATTGCGACCATCTTTTGGGGGATTGTGGTTTTGCTCGGGATGCTTCTGGTAGTTCAATTCCAGTGAGATCTAGAAGACCAAACCTACTTAAAAATTCTTTTTGTCGAGTGCCACCAACCATAGCGGCTAGTCGAGCTGTTCCAATATTTGACGATTTTACCATTACATTTTCTACACTTAACTCTTCCCCCAGATAGTGATGATCCCTGATTTTGTATTTACCAAAAAATAATGGTCCTCTGATATTCACCAATGTGTCTTCATTAACGATTCCTTCTTCGATGACCTGTGCTGCAGTGAAAATTTTAAACGTAGATCCAAGCTCATAAACACCCTGAGCTGCTCTATTAAATAGTGGGCTTAAAGACGGGTCTCCTTGCAAAGGAAGGTCTGGTCTGTCATTTGGATCAAAATCGGGTAAAGAAGCTAACGAAAGGAGTTGGCCGTTATGAACATCCATTAGTATTGCTGAACCACCCCTTGCATTCATTATAGTTATTCCACCAGCCAGAACTTTTTCAATAATAGCTTGAACTGACAGATCAATTGATAAAACTAGAGCTTTATTTTCATAATTTAACAGATAGTTATTATAGGACAGCTCAACTCCGGCTTGACCAATCAATTCAGCTGAACTTACTCCCTCTCGGCCAAAAGTCGTACCCCCTAGAACATGTGACGCAAACCTGCCATTAGGGTACAGTCTTACTTCCCTTGGACCAAAATATATTCCGGGCTCCCCTAAATTTTTTACTTGTTCACGCTCCTCTGGCGAAAGTTGTTTTTTTATCCACAAAAACTTTCGACCATCATGAAACTTTTTTTTAAGACTAGCGACACTAAGTGACGGGAAGAGCGTTGCAAGGGCAATTGCTGTTTTTGTTTTGTCAATAAGTTCATGAGGATGCACGTATAATGAAAATGTTTTAATATTTGTAGCTAAAACTATTCCATTACGATCAGTAATCTTATTTCTTCTGTTATCCAGAAAATTTATCCTACTAGATTTAGTTAGGTATAACGGATCATGTGATGCCAAAACAAACATTTTTATACCAATTAGTGCAAACGATAATATAAATACGCACATTAAGAGTAGAATTCGTTGCCCTGCTCTATCTTTTTCAATGTTTATTTTTTTTATTAGACGCTTGATTTTTTCTTGAGACTCTATGAAATCAGGATTTATACCACTCTCCCTAGCTTTTATTATTCTTAATAATGGTCTCAATGGGCTTCTAATCATCTTAAGTCCCCATCTCCTATATTTGACTTATTTAGAATTGTTAGAGCAGTGGGCGGTTCAAATTCTGTGCCTGATTTAATTGCTATCGCATCAACCTTTGCGTAGTTCGCCGCAGATATTGGCATAAGCTCCAAATAATTAAAAAATTTTTCAGTCAAAGCACCTAACCGCTGCGGTCGATTTAAGTAAGCCCATTCTCCCTCAAGCATGCTAAGTTTTTCTTCCTCAAAAGAAATTTTAGCTCTAATCACTTGAATTTGGCTTATAACTTCTCTGGTATCGTAATTAATTCGGTAAGCCCATACTGCAGAAAATGCGAGAACAAATAGAAGTATGCTATAAACACTGTAGCGCATTACTCTATCCTCATACTAAGATTTACCTTGGGAAATTTTATTTCCATAAATTTATTTCTATTTGTGCCTGAGGCAAGCTTAATAGCTATCCTCAGCTTTGCGGACCTTGCTCGAGGGTTATGATAAATCTCCTCACTGTCAGGTTTTACAACTTTACTAAAAAGTTCTCTAAAAGTGGGTGAATTACTTTCTTGATCTGGAAGATACCTGCTTTGACCAGAACTAATCTTGCTTCTTGATTTAATAAAATGCTTGACTAGTCTATCCTCAAGTGAATGAAAACTTACAACTGCAAGTTTCGCTCCTTCCTCAAGTATTTTTTCAGCCGCAATCAAACCTAAATTTAGTTCCTCTAACTCATTATTTACTGCTATGCGTAGTGCCTGAAACGTACGAGTAGCAGGATTTACCTCTTTTTTATTGCGAGACCTTGATTTTTTTATCACATTTTTCACAATATCTGCGAGTTGAGAGGTAGTGGTGATTGGTTTTAGCATTCTCTTAATAAGGATAGCACGAGCAATACCCCTTGCGAACCGCTCTTCACCGTAATAATATATTATATCGGCTAACTCTTCTTCACTGGCGTTATTAACAATATCAGAAGCAGAGATACCCTCTTGTGACATTCTCATATCAAGAGGACCATCATTTTGAAAAGAGAACCCTCTTTTGGCTTGATCAATTTGCATCGATGACACACCAATGTCGAAAACTACACCTGCAATTTTGTCTGAACCATGCTCTATTACTACCTTTTGTAAAGATGAAAATTTTGCTTCGGTAAGTTCTAATCTGGTACCATAAAATTTCTGAAGTTTAGCGGCTTCAACTATGACATGAGGATCACGATCAACAGCAATAACTTTATTTGCTCCAGCCGCGAGTAATGCCTCGCTGTATCCACCTGCTCCGAAAGTACAGTCCACCCAGGTGCCTCTAACTGGTGATATTTTGTCTATTAATGATCTAATTAGTACTGGCTGATGAAGAAACAAGTCATCTTTGGCAACAGTCATTACTTCGCCAAAATACTACTGGAACGCAATAAATTGAACGGATTATTACTATTATCATAAGCTTCAAATTCACGCTCGATTTTTTGCATATCATCATTGTATGACTTGGGTTCCCAAATTTGGAATTTGTCTCCCATTCCAATAAAAACAGCTTCTGCACTCACATTAATTAATTCTCTTAATTTTTGCGATAAAACCAACCTGCCGTTATCATCGATCTGTGCGTAAGATGACTGAGCATTAAGCATTCGTTCTAATATCTCACGTTCACGAGAATAACGTGGAAGGTTTGATACTAAATCGTCAACCTCATTTATCGAAGATATAGAATAGCCTTCTAAGCACTTTTTACCCTTCTGACTGTGTACAAGAACACACGAAGGGTTTATTCCATTTTTAAAATCTGGGTCACTTTCTTCAAGTACACGCCGAAACTGTGCTGGAATTGAGACCCGTCCTTTGTTATCTACTTTATGTAGAGATTCCCCTCTGAAACGTCTCATAAACCTAATCTTCCATCACGTTTGGGTTCAACGTACCTTTTAAAAATGATACGGCGAATTGGAAAATTTCCGCCCAATTCGCCGATAGTCATTTAAGAACTGTCCGATGCATTTAACTGCTCACTCACATCGAACTGTAGTCTCTTCACAATAATCAGCTCCTGTATGAAACCTGCTCTAATAGGACTATTACCCTTATTCGAAACAACTGATCATCTAATGATATGGTCTAGCATGGAATTTTATGGAAATCAATGGGAAAAAGATCCTTTTTCTATCTTTTTTTGTTTTTAGGATTAATATGTCGATTAATACGGCAATGTCGTAATTAGATATAGGTAATCTATCAATATTTTCGCAATTTTATTATTTCATTTAATAAATGAGTAAAATAAAATTTTAAGCGGATGGCCTATAAGCCGGATTTTGTAATGATATCAATACCACTGTGACTATTCATCTAGGTGCACCGTTACCGGTAAACTCAAGCAATCTACCCGAACTGCTAAAGTGGAGAACTCTGGGAAAACCCATGCAGTTCCTATTTGATTTTGCTCCTGACGGGGCTTGCCATGCCTAACATGTTACCATGTTAGCGGTAAGCTCTTACCTTACCTTTTCACCCTTACTCTCGAATCTGAGCGGTATTTTTTCTGTGGCGCTATCCCTCAAGTTACCTTGGCCGGGCGTTACCCGGCGTCACTTCTCCTTGGAGTCCGGACTTTCCTCGTCATAAAAAAGACGCAGTCACCCGGCCATCCGCATCCTTTACCTTAAGTGTTTATAAAGGAGTTAGTCAATTATTTTTAACCCTTTTAAACGAATTACTTATTTAGGCACCGGCCACTGAGCCCCAACCTTCTATATGTACCGTGGGAGGTACTTCCTCAACGGCCCCTTTTGGCAAAGCACCAAGCTCAAATGGTCCAAAACTTATTCTAATAAGACGATTTACGCTCAAATTAATTTGACTAAAGGCTCTTCTTATCTCTCGATTACGGCCTTCTTTAAGAGCAACCGCGTACCACATATTCGATCCTTGTATTTTATCAAGCCTCACTGACATAGGTCGGAATTTTTGGCCATCAATTAGAATGCCTGCCCTCAATTTAGAAATTAATTTTTCATTATGGACGCCATGTGCTCTTACACGGTATCTTCGCACAAGCTCAGAAGTAGGAAGCTCTAAATAACGTTTCAACTCACCATCATTGGTTAAAAGAAGTAAGCCCTCAGACTGTAAGTCTAGTCTACCAACCGACATTGTCCTTGGAAGAGTTTTTGGTAATTTGTCATAAATTGTAGCCCTCCCTTTCTCATCCGAGTTTGACGTTACTAATCCAATGGGTTTATTATACCTCCAGATACGAGAGTTTTGTGGCAACGCCACTAACTTACCATCCACCAAGATCTTATCGATCAGTGCGACTTTGGTGGCTGGGTCATCAATAACATCGCCGTTAACACTAACCCGACCACCCAAAACTAATTTTTCTACTTGTCGACGTGACGCTACTCCTGCCCTTGAGAGGGCCTTAGCGATTCTTTGCTTTGTATCCAATTTCCCTCTCAAAATTTTTGTGTAATACTATCTATTCAACCTACACATAAAAATGTTCTTACCGAAAGCCAAAATGTTCAAGTCTTTTATGAAAATAGCGATAGAAGAGGCCAAGGTGGCCCAAAAAAACGGCGAAATACCTGTTGGCGCCGTGGTAATCGATTCTCAGAAAAAAATAATCTCACGAGGCCGCAATATGACTAGAGAATTAAACGATCCAACCGCTCATGCAGAAATAATCGCTCTTCGTAATGCATGTAACCTAGTAAGCTCTAACCGATTAATCGGCTGTTCGCTCTATGTTACTTTGGAACCTTGCCCAATGTGTGCGTCAGCAATATCAGCAGCTAATATAGAAAATCTCTTTTACGGTGCATCCGATCCAAAATCAGGCGGTATCGAAAATGGCCCAAGAGTTTTTACACACAAGCAAATACATTTTAAAACAAACATATTTCATGGCTTTTATGAAGCTGAGATCAGTGATCTTTTAACAGATTTTTTTCAATCCCTACGAAAATTTAAAGGCCTGAAATGAAAATTCTTTTAAGTAACGGACATATCTTTTACTCTAAGGATCGTTAATTGGTTATTAACCACTTGCAGTGAAGCATTTGGACAGATAACACTAATCATTTAAAGAGAACGTAGTGCTACAGGAGCGTTTATGAGTATAGATATCAAAACAGTGCAAAGAGTAGCAAATCTGGCGAGAATTAATTTTGCACAAGACGAGTTGCTTCCTTTATCCAAAGAACTTTCTAATATCCTAGAGTTCATGAAACAATTAAACGAGGTCGACGTGGAAAATGTTGTGCCTCTCACTTCAGTTACACCAATAGAATTAAACCTACGAATAGATAAGGTTGATGATGGTGGAAAAGTGAATGACATCTTACTAAATGCACCACAACATAGTGAAGGTTTTTTTGCTGTGCCTAAAGTGATTGAATAATAATGGGTGAGTTAGCAAAACTATCCATTTCAGAAGCTCAGCGAGGACTGGCTAAAGGTGATATTACAGCTTTTGAATTAACAGAAGATTGCTTAAAGGAAGCAAAAAATTCGACCAAACTTAACGCGTTTTGCGTTATAACTGAAGAATTAGCTCTAAAACAAGCCAAGGCTGCAGATCAGAAAATCAATGAAAAGAAGAATGCAAAACTAACCGGTATACCGATAGGAATTAAGGATATATTTTGCACTTATGGAATAAAAGCTCAAGCCGCATCTAAAATTTTATCTGGTTTTATTCCTCCATACGAAAGTACTGTTACCAAAAAATTATGGGACGCAGGTGCCGTGATGGTTGGCAAACTAAATATGGATGAATTTGCTATGGGTTCATCCAATGAGACATCCGTATACGGTCCATGCATTAACCCTTGGAGGGCTGCTGATAACCGTGCCGACCTCACTCCTGGGGGCTCATCTGGAGGCTCGGGTGCAGCCCTCGCTGCAAATCTCTGTTTAGCGACAACAGGAACTGATACTGGAGGATCAATTCGTCAACCGGCCGCATTTACAGGGACTGTTGGATTAAAGCCCACCTACGGAAGATGTTCCAGATGGGGAATCATAGCATTTGCCTCGTCCCTAGATCAGGCTGGACCGATGACAAAGACCGTAAGAGACAGTGCAATATTACTTTCGGCAATGTCAGGCTACGACCCAAAGGACAGTACGTCTATGCAGATGGAAGCCCCCGACTTTGAAAGCTTCTTAGGCAAAAATATTGAGGGCAAAAAAATCGGAATTCCTCGCGAATATCGAATAGAAGGAATGCCAGCAGAAGTCGAAGATTTATGGAAGGAAGGAACTAGAAAACTAGCTGCTGCTGGAGCAGAGATTATTGATATATCTTTACCTAATACAAAATTTGCACTTCCAACTTACTATGTAATAGCTCCAGCTGAAGCTTCCTCAAATTTGGCTCGCTATGATGGTGTTAGATTTGGCCAAAGAGCAAATATTGAGGAGGGCGAAGGAATTAATGAAATGTATAAGAAAACCCGTCAACTAGGTTTTGGAGAAGAAGTAAAGCGTAGAGTGATGATTGGAACTTACGTTCTATCAGCGGGGTTTTACGATGCCTATTATATTCGTGCTCAAAAAGTTAGAACACTTATTCAAAATGATTTTATAGAGGTGTTTAATAAAGGGATTGATAGTATTTTGACACCCACGACCCCATCGTCTGCATTTAAAATTTACGATAAAGCAAAACAAAATCCTTTAGATATGTACTTGAACGATGTTTTCACAGTAACTGCTAATTTAGCAGGGTTACCTGCAATAAGTGTTCCCTCTGGGAAAGATAAAGTAGGACTTCCACTTGGGCTTCAATTGATAGGAAAGCCGTGGTGCGAGGGTGAGCTTTTAAACATCGCTGAAGTACTAGAAAAAGAAACTCTTTTTGATAGATTTCCCCAAAAATGGTGGTAAATTAAAATGGTTGCAATAAATGGGCGCAGCCTGAAGTTAATATCCTTTTTATTTATTTTGGGCTCTTGTCAAAACCTTCAAATAAACACACAAGAGCCATTGGATAATAGGCTAGCCTCCGACAACGGACAACTAGACTTATCACAGTCAACACTAGAACAACAAAATATCGAAAAAGCTCAGGCAAAAAAAGCCTTAATGGAAGCTAGAGAAAAAAGGATAGTAATTTTATCTGACTTAGAAGAGGATCTACCTCAAAATTCAGAAATTAATGTTGCGGTTTATGCGAGGCAGACTACTAATTTAATTGGTGAACGAATCTATAATAGGTTGAAGGCCAAGAGTAAAAAAACAAATCCATGCCTTCGATTTAACTCTGCAGATGATGCACAAAGGTTTTTCCTATCAAAGAACGGCCCAATTAAGGATTTTTGGAATTTGGACCAAGATGGTGACGGTTTTGCTTGTAGTTGGAATCCAGAACAATATCGAAAAATTCTTATAAAATAACTTTGGATAAAAAGGAAACCAATCTAATCAAAATCTAGAGTATCATTAATGATTATTTATAAAATTCTTAGGCACGACGAATTCTTAGCACTTGAAACAAAAGGAGAAATGTGTGGCTCAAGCAAAGATATTGCCGACGGTTTCATACATTTTTCTACAAAAGAGCAAATTCGTGAAACCCTATCAAAACACTACAGATTCGAACGAAGTTTAGTTTTAATGGCGGTAGAAACTGATAGTGTGTTAGAAAATTTGAAGTGGGAGAAATCCCGTTCTGATCAAATGTTTCCACACCTTTTTTCAAAACTAGACTTCAATAGTGCTATTTGGTTTTCTCCAATTGAACTGGTTGAAGACAGACACATTTTACCTCCTGGTATTTGAGGCTAATGTTATGATTGAAAAAATAGGAATGAAAGTCCTCCAAAGTTTAGATGCTGAGTTAGCACATGACATAGCCCTATTTTACTTAAAAACCAATATCTTCTCTCAAATTAAAATACCACATTACCCTAAGCTAAGAACTTCGTTATCTGGAATAACTATATCAAACCCAATCGGATTAGCGGCTGGCTTTGATAAGAACGGTGTTGCGATAGACGCTTTGTCCCGACTTGGGTTTGGGTTCATTGAAATAGGAGCGGTCACCCCAAGTGCTCAACCGGGGAACGCAAAGCCGCGAGCCTTTCGCCTTAAACGTGAAAAGGCGATTGTAAACCACTATGGTTTTAATAATGTTGGAATGGCTAAGGTTAATAACCGTTTGCAAAAATTCAATAAAAAATCTGTAATAGGACTAAATATTGGAGCAAATAAACAAAGTCTAGATATGAAGGGTGATTTTTCAAAAGTGTTAACTTTTTGCGGTGATAATATTAATTTTGCGACCATAAATATATCATCACCCAATACAAAGCATCTGCGGGATTTTCACAACAAAGGACAACTCAAAGAACTTATTTCAGAGGTCATCACCAATAACAACGAATTGCAGGCTCCTATTCCCATATTCATAAAAATTTCGCCTGACCTTAAGCTAACTCAACTTGAAGAGATTGTGGATATTACCGACCAATATCAATTGGCAGGAATAGTTGCTACAAATACCTCCACAGATTATGGGCTTTTAAAGGATACAAAAGCTTTCTCCGAGGGAGGCATTTCTGGGTCGCCGTTACTTCATAAATCTACAAAAATTTTAGCACAAGTCTCGATTATCAGCGACGGTAAAATACCGCTTATCGGTGTTGGAGGTGTTAGCTCTGGAGCAGATGCCTTCATGAAAATATGTGCTGGAGCTAGTGCTATACAGTTATATTCAGCATTAGCTTTTGTTGGTCCTAGCCTCATAGCGTCCATTTTGAAAGAGTTAAACACTATTTTAGATATCAATGGCTTTAATAATATTTCGGAAGCAGTTGGCTCCAAGAAAGTTGAATATGCTTCATCTTAAAGACAAAAATTCTTAAAAAGAGTAAATTTTAAATTTAACTCTTCCAAGCAGTTTTTAGGTAGATTTAACTCACCTATTGTTAAACGCGGTTATAATATATGATTAATTATATTTTTCTCGCAATGGTTTAATATTGGAAAATTACGTGGCGTAATGCTTGACCTTAACGTAAGTTTAATCTCTTGTACAACAATAGATACCGTTTTTAACAGCAAACACAATTGCACGGTTATAAATAAGACTGAATGTTTTTTTAAATAAAAATTTATTTTAAAGCTTAAAATAAGAACTGGAAATGACTAAAACAGCAAAACTATTAATTATCAAAATACGGTCAGTTAGCTCTATGTCACCACCAAATATTGGAGTTAAAATTGCAAAATATACCGCTTGAAAAAGAAACAACTAATATTTCTGAAATCTGCAAAAAATTCAATGTCACTCCAAGAACGCTAAGATTTTATGAATCAAAAGAACTTCTTTTTCCAATAAGAATTGGTCAAAAACGGATATTTACTCGACGAGATCAAGCTCGGCTAAAACTAATCCTACAAGGTAAGAGATTTGGGTTTTCACTGGAGGATATCCGAAAATTACTTAATTTGTATGACATCGGAGATCAGCAAACAACACAATTAGCTAAAACGTATGAACTGGCGGCTCAAAGACTGAAAATTATGGAAAGTCAGCGTGATGAACTCATGCTAGCCATAGACGACTTAAAAAAAATGCTGAAAATTGGCAAACAACAACTTAGTGCAAAAGGTATTCCAGTATAAATACTAACCGTTTTAAGTCATGATATTAGGGAGTTATTCTAGAGATTTTTTTTAATAGAAGTATGACGCAACGTCAAAATTGGCACATACTTAAATTTTTTCCTTGAAAAACCTAATAGGAAATTATTTCGATAATACGCAACAAATGATAACCGCTACAACATAATGAGATCATAACAATGCCTAAATATACCCCACCTATAAAAGACTTTTTGTTTCTTCTTTTCGAGTTATTTCAAATCAAAAAAGTAAATCCAGAAATCTTTTCGGAATATAACGAAGATGTAGTAGAGCCAATACTGAGAGAGGCTGGAAAACTTGCTTCTGAAATGATTTTTCCTAGCAACGTTCCTGGAGATATAGAAGGATGCCGCCTAGAGGCCGGTAGTGTTTTTACACCGTCAGGATTTAAACAAGCTTTTAAATATATCTGTGATGGTGAATGGCCAACATTAAATTGTGATCCAGAATACGGAGGACAAGGAATTCCGCTCACCATTGCCACACCAGTGGGTGAATTCTTTGGTTCAGCAAACGTTGCACTTTACATATATCATGTACTTTCTCATGGGGTTTACTCGACTATCAAAGAACATGGTACGGAGGACCAAAGAAATGTATTTCTTCCGAAGCTAGTAAAAAGCAAGTGGACAGGAACCATGAACTTAACCGAACCACAATGTGGTACAGATTTAGGCCTTATAAAAACCAAAGCGGTGCCAGCAGGAAAAAGCACCTACAAGATCTCAGGTCAAAAGATTTATATCTCTGCTGGCGATCACGATTTATCTGAGAATATTATTCACTTGGTCTTAGCCAGAATTCCAGGTAGCCCTGTTGGCGTCAAAGGCATATCGTTGTTTATAGTGCCCAAGTTTCTGATAGGTGCTAATGGGCAGATTAAATCTAAGAATAATGTCTCTGTTGGTAAAGTTGAAAGTAAGATGGGAATCCACGGAAATGCAACCTGTGTAATGGACTATGATGAGGCCACAGGTTATCTCTTAGGGTTGGAGAACAAAGGTTTGGCATCTATGTTTACAATGATGAATGAAGCCCGACTCGCAGTTGGGATTCAAGGACTTTCACAAGCAGAAATTTCGTATCAACACGCAACCCAGTACGCTAAGGACCGAGTTCAAGGTGTACCCATTAGCAAAAAAAATTCTACAAACACTAGAGAAGAAACCATTATTGCACACCCAGATGTTAGACGAATGCTGATGGAGCAGAAGTCCTTCATCGAAGGGGCAAGAGCCTTTTCTGTCTGGTGCTCATTGTTAATTGACAGAGGTAATTATTTAAATGACACAAACTCAATAGGGTTAGTTTCACTTTTAATTCCAGTCTTCAAGGCGTTTCTTTCAGATAAAGGATTTGAGTCAACTATTTCTGCTCAACAGGTAATGGGCGGTCATGGTTATATTGAAGAGTCAGGAATGAGCCAGTTTGTCCGAGACTCTAGAATTGCTATGATTTATGAGGGAACAAATGGTGTTCAAGCAATTGATTTAGTTGGCCGAAAACTCTTAGCTTCGGGTGGAGTTTATGTTGTACAATTTATTAACGAAATTAAGTCTTTCATGAAAGAAAGTTCAGCTGACGCGATTCTTCAAGAAGAGTTTATTACCCCTCTCAAAAGTGCTCTAAGTGATCTTGAGTCTAGTCTCAGCGATTTCATGGAGCGAGGAAGTGCCGACCCAGAAAGGGTTCTCTCAGGGGCAACAGATTTTCTGCACTTATTTGGTCATGTAGTGTTAGGTTATATGTGGTCAAAAATGGCAGAAGTATCTCTTGAGAAGATTGGCAAAAGTGATAAAGATGACACCTTTTACCAATCAAAGTTAATTACTGGTAAATTTTATATGAAGAGATCACTCCCTGAAACAAAAGTTAGACTGGCCAGGGTCATTTCTGGTAAGAGCGTAGTTATGGATTTAGACAAAGAATTATTTTAACAATTAATTAAAAAATGAGGCTCTTATGACTACTGCTTACATTTATGATACAATAAGAAGTCCCCGAGGAAAAGGAAAGCCTGATGGATCTTTGCACGAGTTATCGTCAGTAAAATTATCATCAATGATTTTACAGGCCTTGAAAACTCGAAATAACCTCGAGACCTCTTTGCTCGACGATGTTATTTGGGGTAATGTTACACAAATAGGGGAACAGGGAGGATGCCTTGCAAGATCTGCTGTGCTTCTTAGTGATTATAATCAGAGTGTTGCTGGGCTATCTATCAATAGATTCTGTGCTAGTGGCCTCGAAGCAATAAATTTAGCAGCTAATCAAGTAAAAGCGGGAGCTGGTGATGGATATGTGGCAGGTGGGGTCGAAATGATGAGCCGTATCCCTATGGGTTCCGACGGTGCGGCTATTGCTGTCGACCCAGAATTAGCAATGAAGTCCTATTTTGTTCCTCAAGGAATCTCCGCTGATCTTATTGCCACAGAGTATGGATTCTCCAGAGATGATGTTGATTCATATGCCGTAGAAAGCCAGAAAAGAGCCCTCAAAGCATGGTCAGAAAAACGTTTCGAAAAATCAATAGTGCCTATCGTAGATACAAGTGGGCTCAGAATTTTGGATCGAGATGAGCATATGCGACCAAGTACTACTCTAGAAGACCTATCGAAATTAAATCCAAGCTTTAAAGAGATGGGTGAAGTAATGCCCGGCTTTGATAATATTGCAAAACTTCGATATCCACATTTGGAAAATATAAAGCATGTTCACCATGCGGGCAATTCAAGCGGAATTGTAGATGGTTCCTCGGCCACCTTAATCGGGTCTAAAGAGTTTGGAATACAGTCAGGTTTAAAGCCTCGTGCCAGGGTCTTGGCCTCAGAGAAAATTGGAACAGATCCAACTATTATGCTTACTGGACCAGTTCCTGTAACAAAAAAAATTCTAGAACGATCAGGTATGAATATTGATGACATCGACCTGTTTGAAGTAAATGAAGCTTTCGCAGCAGTAGTACTTCGTTTTATGCAAGCTTTCAACATTGAACACTCCAAAGTCAACGTCAATGGTGGTGCAATTGCATTAGGTCATCCTCTTGGAGCTACAGGGTCAATGATACTTGGAACGTTATTAGATGAATTGGAAAGGTCAAATAAATCAGTGGGTTTGGCAACCCTTTGTGTTGCTTCAGGAATGGGTGCAGCAACAATCATCGAACTTATATAATTAAAGATAGGGGAATAAGATGTCAGATTTCATTTATTCTAAAGATACAGATAACATTGTTTTAATTCAATGGGATGTCAAAGATAAGAACATGAATGTCCTTACTTTGGATGGAATAATAAGTTTGAGAGAGTGTGTCCAGAGGGCGTTAGATGACGAAACAGCAATTGGCATAATTATTGGAAGTGGGAAAAAAGATTTTTCTGGAGGAATGGACTTAAATATATTGCTATCAATGATGTCGAAATCTACTTCAGACTTTTCTAATGTCGCTTTTAAAACAATTATGGGAATTCACGAACTCTTAAGGAAAATAGAATTAGCAGGCCGTAATAAAAAGACAAAAAAACAAGCAAAACCAGTTGTTTGGGCGTCGTCTGGAATTTCGGCAGGTATAGGTACTGAAATCGCTTTAGCCTGTCATTATCGAATTACGACGAATGAACCGAGAACAAGAATAGGCCTACCTGAAATTTTAGTTGGACTGTTTCCCTTTGGAGGAGGAACTACTCGAGTAATGAGAATGCTTGGAGCTATGGCAGCATCTAGCGTACTTCTTGAAGGAAAGATGTTTACAGCATCAGCATCAAAATCCTTGGGTCTAATAGATGATGTTTGCGAAGAGGCTGAACTGCTAGCCAAAGCAAAGGCGTGGATTCTGACAGCATCTGACGCCGAAACAACCAAAGCTTGGGATAATAAAGGCTTCAAAGTACCTGGTGGAGGTCCATATCATCCAGCTGGGTTTTTAACTTTTGCTGGAGCATCAGCTCTCGTTCATGCCAAAACACAAGGAGCGTACCCAGCTCATAAGGCATTACTGTCGGCAGCATACGAAGGTTTATTAGTACCCTTCGAAGTTGCGTTAAAAATTGAAGCTCGGTGGGCAGTTAAACTCCTAAATACCCCAAGTACGTTTAATATGATCCGAACGCTGTTTGTGAATAAAACTGCACTGGAAAAGGGTGCAGTTAAACCAAAAGATATACCCCTACAGAAAACAAAAAAATTAGGTGTACTTGGTGCTGGAATGATGGGTTCTGGTATAGCATACGTCGCGGCGTTATCAGGTATAGAAGTTGTTTTAATTGATGCAAACAAAGAAAAAGCTTCAAAAGGGAAAGGGAACGTCGAAAAAATATTATTAGAGGGCATCAAGCGCAAAAAAACTACACCAGATCAAATGGAAAAAGTTTTAGGCCGGGTCTATGCGACTGATGATTATTCCACACTTCACAGTGCAGACTTAGTGATAGAGGCTGTATTTGAAGACGAAGATCTCAAGAGTAAAGTCACCATGTTAGCTGAGGCACATATTTCAGAATCTACGATATTTGCAACGAATACTTCAACACTCCCCATAACTGAGCTATCAAAAGCGAGTAAAAACCGTAAAAATTTTATTGGAATCCATTTCTTTAGTCCTGTAAATAAAATGAACTTAGTCGAAATAATAAGAGGAAAGGAAACTAAAGATATCGCCGTCGCAAAAGCTCTCGATTTTGTAAAACAAATTAATAAAACTCCGATAGTTGTAAATGATGCTCGGTTCTTCTACGCTAATCGCTGCATAATACCCTACTTAAACGAGGGTGTGCGAATGGCCGGAGAAGGTATAAGTCTAGCCCTAATTGAGAATGCCGCAAAACAGCTGGGTATGCCCGTAGGGCCACTTCAACTAATTGATGAAACGTCTATTGACCTTGCTAACCAAATAGCAAAAGCTACAAAGATTGCATTGGGAACCAAATATATAGAAGACGCTAGTGACGAAATCTTAGCATTTATGGTCAATGAACAGAGGTTAGGACGCAAATCAAATGCTGGATTTTATAATTATGATCAAAAAGGTAAAAGAATTGACCTTTGGAAGGGCTTATCAAATAATTGGCCAATACGCGACCAACAGCCGAACGTTGAAGAAGTGAAAATGCGATTAGCGTTAATACAGGCTTTGGAAGCCGTCAGAGCATTCGAAGAAGGTGTACTTACTGATATCAGAGAGGGCGATGTTGGTGCAGTTTTAGGGTGGGGGTGCCTTCCATGGGCAGGTGGTCCTTTTGGATGGCTAGACCTCTTGGGCTCACAAAAGGTTCTCGATACGTGTAAGCAATTTTTTGCTGATCATGGCGAAAGATTCCAAGCACCAAAAATTTTAGAAACAATGGCTAAATCTAATAAACAGTTTTATAAAAACTAGCAATCACAGTATAATAAAATGAGAATAGTTCTATTGCTTTGATGGGACAGAAAAAGTCGTTAGGTATTTGATTAACTTTTATTGCTAAAACGAATATTTGTATATTAGATCATCGGTTATTAGGATTTAATTAATTTAAGTTTTGGAGGGTGGAGTGAAACATGGATAATTTAATGCAGGAATTTCCTTTAAGGGTTGGAAATATTATTGATCATGCGGCTCGCTACCATCCGAGAAGGGATATAATTAGTAGGGATGTTGAGGGACCAATTAATCGAACTAATTGGAACGAAATAAGAAATCGAGCTTTAAAATTAGCCAAAGCACTCCAAAAATTAGGCGTAAGAAAAGGAGATGTTATAGGTGTTATGGCCTGGAATACATCGCGTCACTTGGAAGTAGTTTATGGAGTCCCAGGGGTTGGTGCCGTAAATCACACATTAAATCCTCGTCTATTTTCAGAGCAATTAATTTATATTATTAATCATGCAGAAGACAAATTCCTTATGGTGGATCCCGATCTAATTCCTGTCATAGAATTGATAATTGCAAAGTGTTCCTCGGTACAACAGATAATTGTTATGACAGATACCCAAAATATGCCAAAAAGTAAAATAGAAAATTTGTTATGCTATGAAGAAATCATTTCAAGCGAAGATACAGATATGATTTGGGTTAAAGGTTCAGAATTTGATGCTTGCGGAATTTGTTATACTTCCGGGACGACTGGAAATCCCAAAGGCGTAGTATATACGCACCGATCAAATACTTTGCATGCTCTAGCGTCTGCCGCTCCAGATATGCTAGGTTTAGCTAGCACCGAGCGCATAATGCCAGTGGTTCCATTGTTTCATGCTAATGGGTGGTCCATAGGTTATACGGCACCAATCACAGGGGCTTCTATGATAATGCCCGGAAGAGATATGTCCCCAAAGGCTTTATACGAAATGCTTGAACATGGGGCAACAGTTACAGCGGCAGTTCCAACTGTCTGGCTATCGTTACTTGATTTTCTCGAAAAGGAGAACTTAACACTTAGTACGCTTAAACGGGTGGTTATTGGCGGATCTGCATGCCCACGCGCTGTAATAGAGAAATTTCAATATAAATATGGAATAAAAGTTCTTCATGCGTGGGGTATGACCGAAATGTCACCTCTTGGAACAATTTGTTCGTTCAAACCAGAAGTTTTTGCCTTGTCAAAAGAGGAACAACTGAATGTTCAAGAAACAACTGGGCACCCACCATTTAGTGTTGATTTAAAAATAACAAATGATCAGGGCACTGACCTTCCATGGGATGGTTTATCTCCAGGAAAATTATGGGCTAGAGGAGCTGCGGTGGTAAAAAGGTATTTAAAATCCGGTTCCGATATTGCGGACGATAACGATTGGTTTGATACTGGCGATGTGGCTACTATCGATTCAAATGGCTACATGCGAATTACAGATAGATCAAAAGATGTTATTAAGTCTGGTGGTGAATGGATATCATCTATAGACTTAGAAAATGCAGCAGTTGGGCACCCTGAGGTTATCGAAGCCGCTGCCATAGGAGTAGCTCATCCAAAGTGGGATGAAAGGCCGATTGTAGTTGTAGTATGTCATAGTATTAAAAAGCCTGAAAAGATTGACATCCTTAATTTCATCTCAAAAAATGTAGCAAAATGGCAAGTTCCTGATGATGTGATTTACATGGATGAAATACCACATACGGCAACAGGAAAAATCTCTAAAATCGATCTCAGAAAGAAGCTGTCTGATATGAACTATGTTCATCCTGAATCAAAATAACAAGTTTTTAATGTAAAGCTAATGTGCTCTCAATGACAGCAATAAAGAAATACACCCGACTTGAGGCAAGTGGCTTTTGGCAAGAGTCAACTAAATCGCAAAAAATTGAAGTACTTATCACTTTTGGAAAAACATCTATTGTTTTATCAGATTATAAAGATAATCCACTAACCCATTGGTCGTTAGCAGCTATAAAACTTATATCACGCAATAAATTTGAAGCGATTTTCTCCACAGACCTTGAAAATGGTGAGACCCTAAAAATTAATGATTTAAACATGATAGAAGCTTTAATTCTTTTTTTAGATAAAGAAGATACGAAACCTAAACGTTCTAAATTTTTATATTATTTTATTTCAATCATTCTCATTATTTTATTGATGTTCTTTGTTCTTTTTCTTCCCTCTAAAATTAGGAATTTATCTCAATCAATAATTTCTCCAACTCACGAGATGCAACTAGTTGAACCATTTATAGATCAACACATTGCAAAAAATGGATCAATCTGCAGTTCACCCAAAACGGACAAAATTCTAAGCTCAATTCTAACTCTTAAAACAAGGGATATCTCCAATTTATCTGTAAGGATTGTAAGAAATCAAAAAATAAATGTTCTTCATCTCCCTGGTGGGTTGATACTTATATCGAACGACTTTTTAATTAATGCCAGCAATGAACAAAGTTTAATAGAAATTTTAAAACAAGAATCTCTCAAAGCCTTGGAGCGAAAGCCACTGGAAACGTTAATTAACGAACAGAATCTATTACTGCTAATAAAATTCATACTTGGGTTTGAGCAAGAACTCCCAATTAAGAGAGTTAACTCATTTTTAGTTACAACGAATAAATTTCCTGTAAATAAATTTGGTCAACTAGATGACTTCTCATGGGTAGCCTTACAAAATATTTGTCTGAATTAGATTACTAAGGGCTCAAGAGTTCCCCCATGCAGCCTTACCACCCTATCCATTCTTCTAACGATCCCAATATTATGCGAGACTATAAGTGCCGCTAATTTTTTTTCTTTCACCAAGCCTACAAGGAGATCAAACACTAATTCAGACGTTTCAGAATCTAAATTTCCAGTAGGTTCATCAGCCAAAAGAATCTTTGGATCATTAATTAATGCTCGACACAACGCCACTCGCTGCTGTTCGCCACCAGAGAGTTCGGAAGGACGGTGCTTTCCCCTATCAGACAGTCCAACTTTCTCTAATAGGTGACGAGCCTTTTCTTCAGACTCTCTTCGCGGTACTCCCCAACACCATTGAGGCATACAAACGTTCTCTAAAGCCGAAAATTCTGGAAGTAGGTGATGGAATTGATAAACAAAGCCAATTTTTCTATTTCTAAGATTCGTTTTCGTAAGATCTGACAAAGACGCAGAATCCTTACCCTCAACTAAAATTTTGCCAGCACTTGGAGCGTCTAATAAACCCGCTATTTGAAGAAGGGTGGTTTTACCCGCCCCAGAAGGTGAAAATAGACCAACCATTTCTCCACTATTTAAACTTAAATTTACATTGGAGAGCACTTTTATGGGCTCCAATGAGGTTTGGTGGAATTGTTTTTGAATGTCCACTAATTCTAAAATTGTATTAGTCATTTCTGATTGCTTCAGCAGGGTTAATCTTAGCTGCATTTCTTGCTGGGATTATTGTAATAGATAAGGAAATGCCCAGAGATAGTGCCATAGCAAGTATTAAGTCATGGACCTGAAGTTTAGCTGGTACTTCAGTCAAAAACCGAACTTCCGAGTTCCAAATACTACCTCCAACAATATTTTCCACTAATTGTTGTATTTCTGTAATATAAATGGCAAATAAGCAGCCCCAAGCCAAACCAAGAGCTGTTCCTATAATTCCTATAAGACTGCCACATATAAAAAAAACTCTGAGTATGGTGCCTTGCGTAAAACCAATTGTTCTGAGTATCGCAATATCTTTTGTCTTGTTTTTTACAAGCATAACAAGACCTGAAATAATATTTAATGCCGCTATAAGTATAACTAACGATAATATTATAAGCATAACCCGGCGTTCAACATCTAAGGCCTTCAAAAATGCACCTGACGCATCTTTCCAAGTCCATAACAGATATTCTTTTCCTACTATGTTTTCTATCCTAATCTTAGCACTATCGACCGTTGTAGGTTCCGACAAAATTACATCAATCTGATCAACGCCACTCTCTTTATTAAAATACCTCTGAGCATCAACCAAGGGCATATAAAGTCTTGTATTATCGATATCATATCTTCCAATACGAAAGATATATGTGACCTTAAATTCAGATAACCTAGGAGCTGTGCCGAAAGCAGTTTTTATCCCATCAAAAGAAAGTAAACTAATTTTATCCCCAACTTGAAGGTTCAAATTTCTTGCTATACCACTTCCCACTGCTACTCCATCACCAAAATTATCAATATTGCCGCGAGATAATTCAGGTTTATTTACCGCAGATAGTAGAAAAAGGTCTTCTGGATTAATTCCAAAAATTTGAACACCAACATTTTTTCCATTATGAGCCCCCATTACTTGACCTTTAATTACCGGAAATGCTCCAACCACCTCATCCAAATTATTTATGGATACAGTGAGATCCTTATATTCAAAAAGTAATGACTCCTTATTATTTCTCTCATAATTTTTTATAATACTTATATGGGCATTCGCTCCAATAATTTTTGAAGTAAACTCTTCCCTAAACCCTAGCATAACAGCCTGAACAACTATCAACGTTCCAACACCCAAAGTCACCCCAATCAAGGCATACCAAGCTATCACTGATATACCCCCTTCCTTTCTTCGTGACCGCAAATATCGCCATGCTATCAGCCACTCAAACCATGAAAATGGTAATACTGCAGCTTGATTAATGTTTTTCTTCATCCTTATTTTACTACCTTACTCAAAACCATTATATTTTTCCTTACAGTAAGCTACCACTGACCCAGAGGACATCTCTTCTACTGCTCCAGTCTGTCGACATCGCACCTCTACACTGTCCGTCGCAATCCCTCTTGGGCCAACAGTGACACGAAGCGGAATTCCAATTAGATCCATAGCCGCAAATTTTACTCCAGCCCGCTCTTCACGATCGTCATAAAGCGGGTCTAGTCCCATTTCGGTCAAACCTTTATAAATCTTCTCACACATCAAGTCCGTAGAATCGTCTCCTTGCTTAAGGTTGACAATTGCCACATGAAACGGAGCAACAGCTTTAGGCCATATTATGCCATCCTTATCATGATTAGCTTCAATTAAAGCTCCTACAAGCCTAGATACACCAATACCATGACTTCCCATTTCAACCGTTTTTCGAGAGCCGTCAGCCATAACTACAGCTGCTCCCATTGCTTCCGAATATTTTGTCCCAAAATAAAAAATTTGGCCAACTTCTATGCCACGAGCTTCTACCTGCCTATCCTTTGGAAGTTCAAAAAATAAATCTTTATCATGTGTTTCCTCAGTTCTTGCATAACTATTTGTAAACTTGTCTACCGTAAGCTGAAGTTCATTGACATCAGAATAATCTACGGAAACATCTCCTAATGTTATATCCTGAACAGCAGTATCATAAAAAACTTTACTCTCACCTGTCTGAGCCAAAACTAAGAACTCATGACTGAGGTCTCCACCAATAGGACCAGTATCAGCTCTCATTGGAATAGCTTGTAGTCCCATTCTCTCATAAGTTTTTAAATAACTAATCATATGTCTATTGTAGGAATGAATTGCCATTTTTTTGTCGACATCAAAGGAATAGCCGTCTTTCATTAGAAATTCCCTACCACGCATTATTCCATAGCGAGGTCTGACCTCATCTCTAAATTTCCATTGTATATGGTAGAGTGTCTTTGGTAGTTCTTTGTAGGACTTTATGAAGGATCTAAAAATATCTGTTATTAACTCTTCATTGGTTGGCCCATACAGCATTTCACGGTCGTGCCTATCAGTTATCCTCAACATTTCTCTGCCATAATCATCGTACCTACCACTTTCACGCCACAACTCAGCAGGCTGAATTGTCGGCATCAACATAGGTAAGTGACCAGCTTTAATTTGCTCATCATGAACAATATTTTCAACCTTCTCTAAGACCTTTAACCCAATAGGTAGCCACGAATAAATTCCGGCAGCTGATTGTTTCATCATGCCGCTTCTAAGCATAAGTTGATGACTAACTATTTGTGCTTCTGAGGGAACTTCTTTTAATATTGGAAGGAAGTAATTACTTAGACGCATGTTACACTCCTAATTTAGAAAAGGTAAAAAATCGTTTATTTTTTTTCAAAAGTATACTTGTAGTTTAATCATTATTAAATAAATATTTATGTGTTATGCAACAATTTGTATTGAATACTTTCGATTCATTCCATCGGCTAAAGCTTTGAGACGGCGTTCCACGGTTCCTGCGGCCAAATCAGCGGCCCTTTTCCTTAGAGTAAGATAAACAACCCGATCCTTGATCGAAAGTTTACATTTTCTCAAATTAACCGTGGAGGTACCTGAGACCATAGCTCCAAGTCTCATCGCACGGCCTAAAATAATGGCCTCATCAGTTCGAATTTTTCCTAAGATTCTTAATGGTCCCTCTAATTTCTTTGAAGTTGACATTTTCTTATATCGGCTCATTAGGGCTAAAGCCAAAAATATTCTTCCTTCATGATCAATTCCCCCTAAGTTTGTTCGAGTAACTGTTTCAAAACTCATTTCTGCACGATAGTCTGGGTGTGCCTTCCAAGTTGTATCATGCAGTAAACAAGCGGCATGATATAGCCTTAAATCACCTTCTCCTAAATTAGAGAATATGGGTTTAATCCAATTAAAAAGTTTTTCGCCAAAACCGGGAAACCTAGCACTTGATTTTTCTTGGTATCTACAAGCTTCTATGAGAGGATCTAAGCCTTTAATTCGTCCGGGCATTTGATAAAATAAAATTCCTTCTCGAAGCCCATAACTCGAAAATAATATGTCGTTTGGTTTAAGTTTAGCGATAAGATGAAGTAAAACTCGAGCGGCCATTGGCAACAGTGCCAATTGCTCCTTAGATGAGCCACTTAACTCAGAAAGCATGGTAATATCGTGGTTGAGAATCCAATTGGCAGTTTCCTGTGCCTGGCTACTTTCGATTTTATACTCATGAAGAACTTTAAGTGGATAATTAACTCTTGCAATATCCAGCTTTGCAAAGGCCCTGAACGACCCCCCAACAAGATAAAGATTGGACCTTGGTACCTCTAAAGAACTGCAAAAGGACTCAACTGAATTTTTAATAAAGTCATTTAACTGTAATAATGTGCCCTTGAACTCAGATAAGCTAAGTACCCCTAGTGGGCTAGTTTCACAAAACCCTACTTTTCCATTGATTAGATCAGAAACTTCAAGCGAACCACCACCAAGATCGCACACCAGACCTGATGCATTTGGCCAACCTAGCAAAACTCCATTAGCAGACAGTTCCGCTTCCTCTGCCCCCGAAGCAACATGCAATAACAAATTTGTTTCTTCGTATACCTTCCTTACAAAAGCTTCTCCATCAGTTGCATTACGTACAGCCGCCGTTGCTACACCAACCAACTCTGTTAGATTCATTTTTTTTGTTATGGCAATAAATCTTTTTATTGCTTTGATAGCTTCCATCTTGCCCCAGCTATTTAACTTTTTTTTCTGATAACTACCCTTGCCAAGACAACACAAAACTTTTTCATTGAAAAAATAGGCTGGTGATCGTGAGAACCCATCAAAAACCACTAGGCGGACAGAGTTGGAACCCACATCAATAATTCCAATCCTACCTATTTTATTTCTTTTAAATACATAATTTTTGTTGAGAACTAAATCCATAGTCGCTTGAAACCCACCTAATCACAGTTGTTATTCGTTCGAGTGCAAGAGTCTGGGTACATCTTGTGATCCTGCCCTACCTCGACCAGACATGGATGGGTTTTCCATAAAGAACTTATGACAGCTAAACTTATCACCAGACTCCTTATGGTTATGGCGTTGATAAGAACCATCAGCCATTAATACCCAAGAGTGGGCGGTATCTGATAAATTTGCCCCCATAATCTGTTCAAGAATTTGTGCATGCACAGTTTCATTTTTTATCTCTACTAATGACTCCACCCGCCGATTTAAATTTCTACCCATCCAATCAGCTGACGATATATACACTTTTGCATGAGGTGAGGGCAGCAGTGCCCCATTACCAAAGCATACTATTCTTGAATGCTCCAAAAAACGGCCAATAACAGACTTTACTCTTATGTTTTCAGAGAGATTCTTTATTCCAGGTCTCACTCCACAAATTCCCCGAACTATGAGATCGATTTTAACGCCAGCGGCACTCGCTTTATAAAGTAAGTCAATGATCTCTGGATCTATTAACGAGTTCACCTTAACCCAGACCATAGCTGGTTTTCCAGACATCGCATTCCTAATCTCAGTATTAAAGTTATCGATTAGAGTTTCTTTCAAATTTAGAGGAGATATACGCAAGTTCTCTAGCCCCTCAGGTTCTACATATCCAGAAACATAATTAAAAACCTTTGTAGCATCTCGTCCCAAAGCCGGATCCGATGTAAACAAACTTAAATCAGTATAAAATTTTGCAGTTATAGGATGGTAGTTTCCCGTTCCAAAATGTGAATAAGTGACAAGCTTTGAGCCCTCTCTTCTTACTACAGTAGACAACTTTGCATGTGTTTTCCAGTCTATAAATCCATAAATCACTTGCACTCCAGCTCTTTCAAGTCTTCGAGACTGTCGAATGTTGGCAGCTTCATCAAAACGAGCTTTCAGTTCTATGAGAGCCGTCACAGATTTGCCTTCTTCCGCAGCCTCGCATAAAGCCTGAACAATTGGACTTTCATTGCTTGTTCGATACAAAGTTTGTCTTATGGCAACCACATTCGGATCGGTAGCAGCCTGTTGAAGAAACCGCACAACAATATCAAAACTCTCATAAGGGTGATGTAATAATAAATCTTTTTGGCTAATAGCGGAAAAAATATCTCCATTATGATCCTCGACTCTTTCTGGCATTCGCGATGTGAACGGTGGCCACAAAAGTTTTGGGCACTCAGTCAAGACTAATTCAGATAGATCTGCCATCCCAACCATACCATCAACTTTTATTATTTCACTTGCTCGGACACCAAGTGCTCTTGATATGGTTTTCAGAAGGTCACTCGATGTATCAGCCGTTACTTTCATTCTAATCACATCGCCACGTCGTCTTCGTTTCAAAGCAGTCTCAAACTCCCTGACTAAATCTTCTGCTTCTTCCTCAACCTCCAAATCACTGTCACGCAATATTCTGAAAGCAGACTTTCCAATCACTTTGTAGCCAGGAAATAACTTGTCAAGAAATAGCTCTAACATCCGCTCCAAAGGTAAAAATCTAATGAGCCCCCTTAACCCATCCGCTATCCGATAAAAACGTGATATTTGACCAGGCACAGGTAACAATGCCTCAAGGGCAAATCCATCAGATTTTCGTCTCAAACTTAAAGCAAGTGCAAAACCACCGGACGGAATAAAAGGAAATGGATGTGCAGGGTCAATAGCCAATGGAGTTAAAACTGGAAACACTTGCTCAAAAAAAACATCTTGAAGAAAGTTATAGTCTTTTTTGGATAAATCACTGTTCTCAAGGATTGCTATATTTGCAGTCCTCAACTGCATCAGTAGCTTACGCCAAACTTTTTGTTGATGATTAATTAAGGCTCGTACTTGTTTCTCAATCAACGACAGTTGATCAATTGGGAACAAGCCGTCAGCACTAGGAAATGAAATTCTTTCTTTCACCATTTCTCTAAGTCCCGCGACTCTAACACTGTAGAACTCATCCAAATTACTTGCTGAAATTGCTAAAAATCTCACTCTTTCTAAAATTGGAATATTATCATTATCGGCTTCTTCAAGGACACGCCAGTTGAACGAAATCCAAGATAATTCCCGATTAAAGAACCTTTCTGGACTCTTTCTGTTAACTCTCAACTTACTGAACTTAATTTTATCCGAAGCTTGAAGATTAAAAAAGTCTGCATTAGCCATCTAACTTCCTCCCAATAATGAGGAATCTAAAGAATTATTATCTGCCCTTTGGACATTACCCTCTTTTAAAGAATCAAGAATCTTTTTTGCGGTTGGTATCGTAACCTCTCTTTTCTGCTCTAACGCTAGAAAATCTATTCGATCTACAAACTTACAGATCGATTCATACGTTCGGTTTATTCGTTTTGAAACAAATGTAATAAATTCTGGTGATATAGTAATCTGCCTATCATCAAACTGTTTTAATAAAATTGCCATCAACAATTGATCATCAGGCGGTAGTATTTCAACAATCGTTATGCTCATTAACCTTGAAAGTAAGTCTGGCAGTTGGACGTCCCATGAAGAAACTGAAGAAGAACTTGTGATCAACAAATAGCATGACGCTTGAGCCACAGCATTTATTAAATGAAACAATTCTTCCTCAATTCGTTGTTTCTTGGCCGGAGCATATGTCTTTATATCATCAATATTTTCAATAATTAAGGCTTCATTTTGACTTAAATCAATCACATCGTAACCACAAAGATCAAAAACTTTTATAAAGCGGCCATGACTTTCTTTGGCCCAAAAATCAACCAAATGTGATTTTCCACTCCCACTCTCGCCTAGCAATATAAGTTTTTTCTCTGGCCAAGTTTTCCACTTTTTAATGGCCTCGACAGCTACTTCATTAGAGCCAGATATGTAGAAATTTTCTAGCCCATTTTTACCGGGTCTCCTTAGATCAAAGATCATTTGTTCTTTGTTTTGATTCATCTTATTTTGTACCTTGAAAGAAAGAACTATTCAGGTATTTGCTCAAAAGCTCCCTAAATAAGACGGCACCGATAGCAGCCACCGGTACGGCAACCAAAACCCCAGTCAGGCCCGAGATTGCTGCACCGATAGATACTGATAACATTATCATCACAGGATGCAATCGGACAGAATTTCCAACCAATTTTGGTGTCAGAACGTTACTTTCAATGAGTTGGCCCACAATAAAAACTATTCCCACATAAGCAATCATAATAGGAGAACTCCAAAACTGAAGTGCAGCCACACTCAGAGCGATTATGGCTCCAACACTTGCCCCCAGAAAAGGAATAAACGAAATTAAACCAGCAAAAAGCCCAATTAGCAGACTATAATTAAGTCCTAAAGCTAAAAGTGACACCGAATAAAGGACACTCAGTGCAAGACATATTAGTAATTGCCCTCTAACAAAACCTGAAAGCACATTATCAATCTTTAATAATGCCTCATAAACCTCTTTGAAGGCTCTTCGGGGTAAATAATTACTAAATTTATGAAGTATTTTATCCCAATCCATTAAAAGATAAAAAGTTATTACAGGTACTATTAAGAATAGAACTAAAAAGTCAAAAGTAGCCAACGCATATGAGGCAAATTTGGAAGCGATATTAATCCCATTGGCGGCCAGTGCTGATTTTAAATCTAAAAACCCATCAGTCAAACCAGGGTCTCTTTGCACAAAGTCAGGCAAAATTGACTCAACAAAGTCGGAACTCCGAATATAAATATCTGGAAGCGACACAAGCAACGATTCAATTTGTCCAATCAGTGCGGGGACAAACAAAAAAACACACAAAAACAAGACGGACAGAGCAATTAACATGATTGTAATGCTGGATATAGCCCTTGGTAGACCTAAACCTTCAAACTTATCAACTAATGGATCTAGTAAATAAGCAAGAATAACTCCAAATATATATGGCGTTAAAACTCTAGAAAAACACCAAACGATTGCAAGCAGGCTGGTAAATACAATAAGCATCCAAAACACTGGATTACGGAAAATAAAAGTCACTATGTTTTCATCTCACTTCTTTCAACCTAAGAAAACTGTTCGCTGATAAGTCTTTCTTCAAGTCCATGACCCGGGTCAAACAGTAGTCTGTGTTTTATTTGTTTGTTACTCTTAATAGCAACGCTTATCACATTCTCTACCTCAACACTATCAGCCACTGCTGACACTGGGCGCTTTTCGGTCTCTAAAGTTTCGAATAAAATATTTGCTTCACTATTAAGGACAGCACCCCGCCAGCGGCGAGGTCGATAAGCCGCCATTGCCGTCAAAGCAAGAATATCAGCATTTATTGGTAAAATAGGCCCATGAGAAGAATAATTATATGCCGTAGATCCAGCAGGCGTTGATACTAATGCACCATCACAAACAAGCTCTTGCATTCTTTCTTTTCCATCAATTAAAATTCTTAATTTTGCAGCTTGAGAACTAGACCTAAGCAAAGAGACCTCATTTATTGCTAAGGCAGTTTTTGTCGACCCATCCAAACATTTTGCAGTCATACTTAAAGGATTAATTATCGTCTCTTCCGCACGACTTAACCTTTGAATTAAACCTCTATTTGAAAAATCATTCATCAAAAATCCTACTGTGCCAAAATTCATGCCGTAGACTGGCAACCCCAGATTCATGTTGTCATGAAGTGTGCCAAGCATAAATCCATCTCCTCCTAAAGCCACGATTACTGCCGCTTCACTCAAAGTACAATTACCATATTTTGTTTTCAACTTCTCAGACGCGTCAATTACTTTTGGTTCATTCGAAGCTAGAAAACTAATCTTTGTGTTTGACATATAATCAGGCCTCTGAAAAATGTTAAATTGGTAATACTAAAATAGGCTATAAGATTTACTATTTTGATTTTTATAATATAATATTGTAAACGGTCACAAAAGGCCAATAAAAAGACATGATTTTCTTGAATCTACTAAATAAACAAACTCCTAAAGACTGAACAGTTACTCGTGGTTATTGCAAAACATACTTGACTGTATTCGATTTGAACTAAATATCGTAATTAGATACTGAATAAAAATTAAAGTAATACTCACCTTAAAACGAATGATCCTCAATCAAAAGCAAGGAGACGGTAAGTTGAACCACATACAAAAACCAGAATTTTTTAGTGGAGCTCTAAGTGAAAGTGACCCTGAACTATTTGATTCAATTAGGAAAGAGTTAGGGCGGCAGCGTGATGAAATAGAACTAATAGCCTCAGAGAATATTACATCTTTAGCGGTAATGCAAGCTCAGGGTTCCGTGATGACTAACAAATATGCTGAAGGATATTCAGGTAAAAGGTACTATGGTGGCTGCGAATATGTGGATATAGCGGAAGACCTAGCCATAAAACGAGCCTGCACACTTTTTGAGTGTAGCTTTGCAAATGTTCAACCCAATTCAGGTAGTCAGGCAAATCAAGCTGTATTTTTGGCACTACTAAAACCCGGAGACACCTTTCTTGCGATGGACTTAAATTCTGGAGGCCATTTAACTCATGGTGCTAAGCCAAATCAGTCAGGAAAATGGTTTAATGCTGTTCACTACGGCGTGCGAAGGGATACAGATGAAATTGACTATGACCAAGTTCAACGCCTTGCAACAGAGCATATGCCAAAATTGATAATTGCTGGAGGGTCTGCTGTTCCCCGTCAAATCGACTTTAAAAAATTTCGGGTTATTGCAGACAGTATTGGTGCACATCTTCATGTGGATATGGCACACTTTGCTGGATTAGTAGCAGCAAAAGAACACCCAAATCCACTAGATTATGCTGACGTGGTCACAACTACGACTCACAAAACCTTGCGTGGACCAAGGGGTGGACTAATACTCACTAATTCAGAAGACTTATCAAAAAAATTTAATTCAGCTATTTTTCCGGGAATACAGGGAGGTCCGCTCATGCACGTAATCGCAGCTAAGGCGGTGGCGTTTTTGGAGGCCTTACAACCTGAGTTCAAAGTGTATCAAAAAGCGGTCATCAATAATGCTCAAACTTTAGGCAAAGCGCTTATAGATGGTGGACTAAATCTTGTAACCAAGGGAACTGATACCCACGTCCTTTTGGTCGATTTAAGACCAAAAAATGTGACCGGTAGAGATACTGAAAAAGCACTGGGCCGAGCAAATATAACATGCAATAAAAATGCAATACCTTATGACCCCCAAAAACCTGCTATAACTTCAGGTATTAGATTAGGAAGCCCTGCAGGAACAACCAGAGGTTTTGGCCAGAGCGAATTCAAAAAGATCGGCGAGTGGATTGTGGCGGTAGTTAACGGACTTGAAGCTACAGGACCAGACAACAACTTGGAAGTAGAAAAAAAGATAAAGAAAGAAGTAATAGACCTATGCGGTAAATTTCCTATTTATTCTACGCTATAATACTACTCCATGCATGCGTGATATTGCTCCATTAAAAAAATTTGTTCTAAGTGATTATTAATTTGTTCTAAGTGATTTTTAAAGAGTGAGTTTCAGTGACAAGCCAATAAGTGAATTATAGAGAAAATTTTGTATGAAGTAATTGAATGTTAACCCGATCAAATTATAATTTAACAATTTTAGGGCTAGTATTTCTTGCACAGGGGTGTGGTAAATTTTTAATAGTTATTTATATTCAGCCACAGGGATGATTTGTAAGAAGTTGTTGTAAGTATTAATTACAAAGCAATAATTCTTCAAAGAAAATTTGTCTGTGATTGGTATAAAGACTGTTCAATTTCGAATGTTCACGCTATAATAATATACGAATAAACACGTCAGAAATTTATGGTTGGTTATGTCAGAAGACTTTTATCGAATTAAGCGTTTACCTCCGTATGTCTTCGCTGAAGTGAACCGGCTAAAAGCAGATTACAGAAGTAAAGGTGTTGATATAATAGATTTTGGTATGGGGAATCCTGATATGGATACTCCACATCATATTGTAGAGAAGCTCGTACAAACAGTTCGGAAATCTCGTACTCACAGATATTCCTCCTCTAAAGGTATCAATGGTCTTCGTAAAGCCCAGGCTCGATATTATAAAAATCGTTTTGATGTCGCGTTAGATCCTGAGCGAGAGATAATTGCAACGCTTGGCTCAAAAGAGGGTTTGGCCAATTTAGCAATGGCAATAACCGCTCCAGGGGATGTGATGCTTGTTCCTAATCCGTCTTATCCAATTCATCCATATGGTTTCATGATTGCTGGAGGTACACTAAGACATTTACCAACACTACATGATGGGAAGTTTAAGCCCGAAGAATACATGCAGTCACTATCTCGTGCTGTAGCCCATTCAGTACCTAAACCTGTAGCTTTGGTTGTATCGTTCCCATCAAACCCTACCGCCCAATTGTGTGACATCGACTTCTACAAAGAACTCATAAGTTTTGCAAAAAAAAACAACCTTTGGATACTGTCAGATCTCGCATACGCTGAAATATATTTTGATGGAAACCCTCCACCCTCTATACTGCAAGTAAATGGTGCAAAAGAAGTTGCAGTAGAATTTACGTCACTTTCAAAAACATTTTCAATGCCAGGTTGGCGAATGGGATTTGCCGTTGGGAATAGCCGCCTAATTGACGCTTTGACCAGAATAAAATCATATTTAGACTACGGTGCTTTCACTCCAATTCAAGTCGCAGCGGCAACAGCACTCAATGGTGAAACAGATTGCATTGCAAGTATTAGAGATACTTATAAATCTCGCCGCAATACATTAATTGACTCAATGGAGAGGGTAGGTTGGACGATTCCATCACCACCAGCTACCATGTTTGCATGGGCTCCTTTACCAATTAAATTTCAGAAAATTGGGTCGATGGCATTCTCAAAAATCCTTTTGCAAGAGGCATCAGTAGCTGTGTCCCCAGGTATAGGCTTTGGTGAATATGGGGAAGGTTATGTCAGACTGGGGTTAGTAGAAAATGAGCATAGAATTCGGCAAGCGAGCCGAAACTTAAAGAAAGTGTTTCAGAATGCTGACGAACTAATTGCTAACTACCAAGAACAAGTAGTGTCGAAACAAGGGGACTAGAAGATGGCTGTCAAACCATTAAATATTGCGGTGGCGGGATTAGGCACAGTCGGCGTGGGTGTGCTAAACATTTTAGAAAAACATGCTGAACTTTTTAATAAGAAATTAGGTAGACCACTAAAAGTCAAGGCTGTTTGCGCCCGAGATAAAAACAGACTTAGGGATGCTAATTTAAATGATATTGAGTGGGTTGAGAACCCAATTTCTCTAACCGAAAGAAACGATATTGATATTATTATTGAAGTGATTGGTGGGTCTGGCGATCCATCAAAATTGATTATTGAAAAAGCTCTGACTAATGGCAAACACGTTGTGACCGCTAACAAAGCATTGCTTGCAGAGCATGGCCATTCATTAGCACTTATGGCAGAAAAGAACAAAATGGCTTTGCGTTTCGAAGCTGCTGTTGCAGGCGGGATACCAATAATTAAGGCATTAACAGAGGGATTATCTTCCAATTCTATAAGCCAAGTAGCTGGCGTAATGAACGGAACATGTAACTATATTCTGACTAGAATGGAAAATTCAGGGTCATCATACAAACAAATATTCAAAGAAGCCCAAGGCCTTGGTTTCGTAGAAACCGATCCGCAACTAGATGTCGGAGGGGTAGATGCCGCCCAAAAACTTGCCATTTTGTCATCAATTAGTTTTCAGAGCCAGATAGATTTTAACAGTATTGAAATTGAAGGAATTGAGAAAATCTCCTTGTTTGATATCGAAAATGCTAAGGCTATGGGGTATCGAATTAAGTTAATTGGAATGTCTAGACTTACTAAAGAAGGTCTTTACCAAGAAGTTCAACCATGTCTTGTTCCAGAATCGAGTCCTCTATCTAAGTTAGAGGGTGGCACAAACATGATAATAATAGATAGCGACTTCATTGGACAGACATCATTTAGTGGTCCTGGTGCGGGAGGTGGTCCAACAGCTTCGGCAATCGTTTCTGATATCATCGACATTGGAAACGGAAAAATTAGTCCAGTATTTGGAATAGAAGCTAAATCTCTCAAAAAAATTGGAAAGGGTACTAAAGGACTAAACCGGTGTTACTACTTAAGGCTTTCACTTGTTGATAAACCAGGTTCTTTAGCAAAGGTCGCAGCTGTGCTAGGTGAATATAATATATCAATTGACCGAATGCGTCAAAAAACACACGATGGCGACGAAGCTCCCCTTTTAATTGTTACCCACGAAACATCCTTAAGGAATGTAAAAAAAGCTCTAGCAAAAATAGACACCCTAGAAGTGTGTTTGAAACCTCCAGTGACTATAAAAATTGAAGAGATATAGGCGAATTATAAGAATATGGAAACAAAAATAGAGTTTAATGATCGATTACTTTCTCTTGGTCTAGCAAGAGTCTCTGAAGCAGCAGCTATTGCAGCAACTAAATTTATTGGTTCTGGCGATGAAAAAAAAGCTGATCAAGCAGCAGTCGACGCCATGCGTGCACAACTTAACATGCTAGATATTAATGGGGTTGTAGTAATTGGTGAAGGCGAAAGAGATGAAGCACCTATGCTTTATATTGGAGAAAAAGTTGGTTCCGGCAAAGGACCAGGTGCAGATTTAGCCCTTGACCCTCTTGAGGGAACAACTTTAACAGCGAAAGATATGCCTAACGCATTATCAGTTATAGCAATGGGACCTAGAGGCTCCATGCTCCACGCTCCAGATGTCTATATGGATAAATTAGCCATTGGACCCGGCTATTCTAAGGATGCAGTTCACTTGGATATGTCTCCAACGGAAAGGGTTAAAGCCCTGGCTAAAGAGAAAAAATGCACTGTTCGAGAAATAACAGTATGCGTCCTTGAACGACCTCGCCACACTGAGTTAATTGGTGAGCTACGTCAAGCTGGAGCTCGGATCAGGTTGATTACTGATGGCGATGTAGCAGGTATAATCCATTGTGCAGAAACTATGATAACTGGCGTAGACATGTTGATGGGCTTGGGAGGTGCTCCTGAAGGAGTATTAGCCGCCTCAGCTTTAAAATGTCTGGGCGGTCAAATCCAAGGCCGCCTCATATTTCGTACAAATGATGAAAGAAAACGTGCTGAAAAAGCAGGTATAAAAGATTTGAATCAAATATATAGTCTCAACGATATGGTTACCAAAGAGGTTATTTTTGCTGCCAGTGGAGTAACGGATGGTTCGATGCTCAAGGGAGCAAGAGTGGTAGGAAATATGTTAGAGACAGATACTATTCTTATGCGCTCAAAAACTGGCTCTATAAGAAGGTTAAACTATCGTCAAAAGATTAAATAGCGCCAAATGCTGTCTGGATTCTTAGAAGTAGATAAGTCACTATCAAACCGAAAATGGGTTGGTCCAACATCTCAACAAGAACGGTTGGCTACTAGTTTAGTTCAACAGCACGGCGTCTCTCAATTAACAGCGTTACTTTCTGTAAAAAGGGGTGTTGTATCGGATGATTTAGCATCTTACCTTTCACCAAAACTAAAAAGTCTAATGCCAGATCCATATGTGCTTCAAGATATGCAAACAGGAGCTGAGCGCTTGATAAAGGCACTAACCCAAAAAGAAAATATCTGTATTTTTGCAGATTACGACGTTGATGGAACTGTATCTGCCTCTATACTTCTCCTTTGGTTGAAGTTCTTTGATATTACGCCCAATATATACATACCTGATAGAATAAAAGAAGGTTATGGCCCTAACGTTTCGGCTATGGAAGCAATAGCTAAAAAAAATTCTCTCATTATTTGTGTAGACTGTGGAACTGCTTCACACCAAGCTATCAAAAAAGCCATGGAACATGGAGCGGAGGTATTAGTGCTAGATCATCATATTGCTGACGAACACCTGCCGGAAGCACTTGCTATTATAAACCCCAAACGAAAAGATGATTCTAGCGAACTAGACTACCTTTGTGCAGCAGGCGTAGTCTTCATTTTTCTCGTAGCCGTTAGTCGCATTTTAAGAGAGCGTCAAATTAGATCTCCAGAAATCATTAGCTTTCTAGATCTTGTAGCTCTAGCAACAGTTGCAGACGTAGTCCCCTTGATAAAGTTAAATAGAGCTTTTGTCACTCAAGGTCTAAAGATTCTGACTCACCGTAATCGACCCGGTTTGGTGGCTTTAATCGATGAGGCCGGAATAAAATCGCAGCCGACAACCTATCACTTAGGTTACTTAATTGCCCCCCGAATTAATGCAGCAGGAAGGATAGCTGATGCAAAATTTGCAATTCAATTGCTCACAGAGACATCAGAACAGAACGCAAAAAAATTATCAGCTGAACTAAATGAACTGAATATCAAGAGACGGTCTCTCGAAAATGAAGTTCTAAACGCGGCAATAGCTATAGTTGAGACAAAAGACGAAAAAAACATTCATCTTACTTGGGTAGCAGGCCATAACTGGCACCCAGGTGTCATTGGAATTGTAGCGGCTAGACTGAAAGAAAAGTTTAGTGTCCCTGCTATAGTGTTTTCTATAAACAAGGACGGCCTGGCTGTCGGTTCTGCAAGATCAATTTCAGGTATAGATATTGGAAGTGAGATAAAGAAATTAGTTATATCAGGTTTGTTCCTCTCTGGTGGAGGTCACAGTATGGCTGCCGGACTAAAAGCCAATCAAAATCAACTGGCCGACTCTATGAGAGTACTTGAATTAAATTTAGGAAAAATATCAAAAAAACCCAAAATTGCAAACGAATTAGAAATTGATTGCCTCATTAGTGCTGCGGGAGCAACTACTGAAATTGTGGAAGAAATAAGTGCTGCGGGACCTTTTGGATCGGGAAACCCTGCTCCAATAGTAGCAATCGCAAACTGTCAAATAAAATACCTGAAAGTTCTTGTAGACAAGCATATTAAATTTAACTGCTTAGATCCTACTGGGAAAAAATTAGAAGCAATTTTTTTTAATGGTGTAGAGACTGTAGCTGGTCAAAGGGTAATGAAAAATATGGGGGAGAGCTTTCATATATGTGGACGATTGGAAATTAATGACTGGGGTGGGTACCGAAGGGTTGTACTTCAAGTTGAAGATATTGCGACAATATAATTTATTTACAATAAGGGGTTGCATGCACACCTAAGTAACATTAAAAAAGTAGCAGAATTATTTAAATGCGCCCTTCGTCTATCGGTTAGGACGCCAGGTTTTCATCCTGGAAAGAGGAGTTCGATTCTCCTAGGGCGTACCAACTTTATAGTTTAAAATCAATTAATTCCCTATTTTATTGACTTAAAATACTAGTTTTCATACCACTTGTCATACCACTAATGTCGTATTTGACTAAATAAGGGTTCTGATAATGTCTGATGACATAATAGATTATGATAATTTATTTAAAAAATCAGTGATTCCACTGGTAAGCTATTTGAGAGGTATTTAAGGTTACTATTGTTAACTACATCTGATGTTAGCTCCACATAATAACCCATTATTATGTAACATTAATCTCTAGAGATGTAATTTGCGTGTAACATCTACCGCTAACTGACTTAATTGTTACGCCATTTGTAACAGAGTAAGAATAACTTTTAGGATTACTTAAATGGAACAATAATAATCATAACAAGTGTCCAATGTTGGACAGTAAAAAATGTCATGCGACATTAAGTATCATACTAATCTAGCACCGTTGCACCTCGGCAAAATCACAGAATTAAAAGTGGAGTAGATAGTGTGAAACTAGAAGAAGAGACGACCTTGTGTCTCATCACTCACCGATTCAGCCTAAAGCCCCCTTTGTATAAGTATTTCTTGATTTAACTTGAATACCCGTACTCTTTTATCCATGGCGCTAGTCGTGATTTATATGGTTCTAAATATTCTTCATAATTTTTCCAGCGATAAGACGCAGTTTGATAGAGCGGCTTAATAACTTGTGAAGAGCTTGGTGTATTGATATTTTTTCGAGCAAGTGCTGTCTTTTGATAGTTTCTTAACTCCTCTTTCCATTCTAAACCCAAAAAAGTTAAAAGGTTAGTTACGTTCTCCTCAAAATCCAAAACCAAATCTTCATAACGAATTCTATGGGTTTCTAACGAATATCTTTCTTCACTAAGCTTAAGAATACTCATTGCGACATCATAGAAATCGACTATCCGTTCTAACTCAATCATATTTGCCATAGCGGGATTTAGCTTGAAGTTTTGCATCCAACAACTAAGCACGCAGTCAAGTGGATGTCGGAGAGCTATTATATACCTCGCGTTTGGAAACACCTGATTAATTAGAGGCAGTTGTAAAATATTCAGCGGTAGTTTATCTACTAGTGTTTGTTTATTGCCAATCTCTACATGCTTCTTCAATTCCTTAAAGTAAAAGCCACTAGCAATTTCTGCTGCTGTATTATCCATAGCTTCAATCTTAGAAACAGTTTGAATGTCTCCCAAGCCTGCATTCATTTTACTCAACATAGGTAGTTCTTCTAGAACATCTATATTTGAATAGGTTCTTAAAATAGTATCCAACAAGGTTGTACCAGATCTGGGGAAGCCAATTAAAAAAGTAGGCTGAACCCAGCTTGGTTTAATTACTGACTTGTATACGGATTATTTCTGCAGTTGTTCAATTTGAACAACTTTTTCTCTCTGTTGGATAAAGTGTTTTTCTGAATCCTGTTTTTTGTATTCAAGACTATCCTTTACGTGTTTGTTTTGAAGTTTATAGGCTTCAAATGCAGCACTGTAGTCTTTCTTGTAATGGTATAAGTCCCCTTGAAGTTTCATTGCAGCCGGTTGTCTCTTTTCCAGCATTTCATTTATATTGATTTTTTTTACTAGTTCCTCTGCTGTCTTATAATTTTCTTTTCGAAATTCAGTTAATGCCTCATAGTATAGAAAATCAGCTTTCTTTTTTAAAGTTTTTTCAGATGCGTTTCTAATAACAAATGAAATCTCATCTATTCTATTCATTTTTTCTAGTAATTCACATAAATTGAGATGGGCGTCGGCATAGTCAGGCTTCAACGCAATCGCTTGCGTATAGCTTGCTAGAGCTTCGTCTAATCGTCCTAGTTCTTTGAGCGTGACGCCCAAGTTGCTGTGGGCTTCGGCGTCTTCAGGAGATAATGCAACTGCTGTCTGGTTAGCATCTACGGCTTCAGACTTTCTGCCTGTTGCCCCTAATATTGCGCCTAAAACTTTCCAGCCAAATTGATGTTTGGGAAACTCGTTAGTAATAGATACCGCTAGCTTTTCTGCGTCGTCAAATCGCCCGTTCTGATAGTACTCTAAAAGACTATTGAGTTGTTGCTGAGATGGATTGTTAACCTTTAGGTTTTGTTTTTTTGCCTTCTTTCTCTTCTTTTTTTCAGATAATTTCTCACGCTTTTGTGACAATGAGAGGCTTTTATTTTGCACAGCTAATTTAGGCTCATTTGCCTGTGTGGTTGGTTTAAGCTTTGTTTCCAAAACATTTAATTTCTCTTCAGCCACACCCTGTTTTTTTGCCTGTTCAAAGACTTGCTTGGCATTCTCAAACTGTTTTTCTTTAATAAGTGCATCAATATAACTCAGCCAAAACTGTTCTATCTTTGGATTAGCTTCAAGAGCAGTTTTAAATAATGGCAATGCCGCATCAACTTTATTAACAGAGACTGCTAATACGCCGAGGTTATGGTTGGCATCTGGATGTGCGGGTTGTGATTGCAAGATAGCTCGATATAAACGTTCTGCATCTTGAAGCTTGCCCTCTTTGTGTGCAGCAACACCCTGCTGCAGTGCTTGTTCGATAGTCAGTTCCATTAAATACTTTTAATCCCTGCCTCAAACATGCTTTAAGCACCTGTTTTAATTCGTTATTACATGAATATTACATCTGTTTTTTCGATATACATATCGATTTTTACTCAGCTCATAGCTTTTGGCAGAAAATTAATCGGATTTTGTTCACTAAAGGTCGCCCAAACAATCAAAAATCCTCCAGATTTAATTTGGCCCGGTTCCAGCCATTTATTCCTGCTACTGCATTATAAACTTTATTATAACCCTCGTTTTCTGAAAGATATTCAGCTACGATAAGAGATCTTCTGCCGCTTCGACAAATAATTATCACAGGTTCATTTTTAGTAGCTATCTTTTTAAACTTTCCCATCCAGTTCTTTACATCGTATCTTCCGTCAGGGTCAAAAAATGTAATTAAATGACTTTTGAAAATTATTCCAGTATCTCTCCACTCTGGTTCCGTTCTTACATCAACGACGACAACCCCCTCAGCAATTAAATCTCTGAGTTGATAGCTGTAAATATTTTCTATTTCCGCCCTCGCTGACAGCGCTAAGCCGAAGGTTAGTAATACAAACAAGCCCAGTTTACAAATTAGATTTAAAGCCCAAAATTGGTGCCACATTAGATCAAACTTCCTATTTTTACTGCAGTATCTGCCATGCGGTTGGAGAAACCCCATTCATTGTCATACCAAGAAAGAATTCGTGCCATTCCACTTGGAAGAACTTTTGTTTCTTGAGCTGCCAATGTTGAAGATGCCGGCCAATGATTAAAATCAATTGAAACCAAAGACCTACTCTCAAAACCTAGAACGCCCTTTAGTTTTCCTTTTGACGCTTTTTGCATTTCTGCATTAATTTCTGCGACACTAACAGATTTTTCAGTTAAGAATTTTAAGTCAATGCAAGAAACATTTGGTGTTGGAACTCTGATTGCTGAACCATCCAATTTTCCTTCAAGTTCGGGTAAAACTAGGGCGACAGCCTTAGCTGCTCCTGTTGAAGTCGGTATCATACTTATCGAAGCCGCTCTGCCACGATATAAATCCTTGTGCATAGTATCAAGCGAAGGCTGATCTCCAGTATAACTATGTACCGTAGTCATGTAACCCGTCTTGATCCCAAAGGCCTGATGTAAAACCATAGCCACAGGTGCTAAACAATTTGTTGTGCAGGAAGCATTCGATACAACTAAATCGTCACTAGTAAGCGAATGATGATTGACACCATATACTATAGTTTTATCAGCTCCCAATGCAGGGGCTGATACCAAAACTCTTTTTGAGCCATTTTTAAGATGCAATCCCGCTTTATCTCGATCAGTAAAAAAGCCAGTGCACTCTAGGGCAACATCGACATCCGACCATTCTAAATGGCTTGGATCTTGCTCCATACTCACCCTAATTTTTTTACCACCTACATTTATCGCAGCGTCTAATACTCCAACATCAATTGGAAACCGTCCATGAACACTATCAAATTGAAGAAGGTGCGCATTTGTAACAACGGGCCCTAAATCATTTATTGCAACAACTTCAATATCATTTCGACCGCTCTCTACAATACTTCGAAGGATATTTCTTCCAATTCTTCCAAAACCATTTATTGCAACTTTTATACTCATATTTTTACCTTCTTATTAAAGTTTGATCGCTAAGATTAACGTTACTTAACTATGTTAAATAATGCTTATCATTTAGCCATCTTCTATTCTTCTTTCCAGTTTTTAATTATAACCACTCATAGCCTATCTCTAGTAGAATACCAGAGCATGGCTAGAGCCATCAATGGCCACCGAAAAATAGTGCCCCCTGGGAATTTAACGGTCGGTAGATTAGACAGAATATCAAATTTTTCCGATTGCCCTCTTATAACCTCTGAAATAACACGACCAGCCATAGTTGCCATTGCCACACCTTGTCCAGAATAGCCTGAAGCAGAAAAAACATTAGAATTGATTCTTCGAAAATCTGGAAGCCGGTTCATTGTGACGGCAAGAGTTCCACCCCAGCTATAATCAATTTTTGTTCCAATCAATTGCGGGTAAATATCAATCATCGCGGCTCGAACTTTATCACTTATATTTTTTGGAAAACTATACGTATAATTTTCGCCCCCACCAAATAACAGCCGAAAGTCCGGAGTTAATCTATAATAGTTAACAACAAATTTACTATCAGCTACAGCTAAATTTCTTTTTATTAAGCTTTCGGCTTTTTGTTTTCCCAACGGCTCAGTAACAGAGATAAAATTATTTATCGGCATCACATATGACGCAACCTCAGGTTCCAAATCTCCTATGTAGCCATTGCAGCCAAGTACCAAGAAATTTGCCTTAATTATCTTTTTATTCTCTGTCTCTATCTTAACAATAGTACCTTTTTCTATCTTTCTGACCCGACTCTCTTCAAAGATTTTCACGCCACTTTCTTGAGCAGCCCGAGCTAAACCAATCCCAAATTTCAATGGATGTAAGTGTCCAGCACCCATATCAAGAGATCCACCAACATATTTATCAGTTCCCAAAATAGATTGTATAGATGTCTGGTCTAAATACTTAATTTCATCATATGCGTGGTCAGATTTTAACTGAGATACCTCAGTCATATAACAAGGAAGCGACTTTTTTCGGAGCTCGGCATGAATTATTCCTGGGGCGTAGTCGCAATTAATATTATGTTTTGCAATTCGATCACGAACCTCCTTTTTTGCAGCTTCACCAATATCCCAAAGCATTTTAGTTTTTTCTAACCCAAAACTTTTTTTTAACTCAGTAACATCCCAGCGCTGCCCACTACATACTTGCCCACCATTTCGACCAGAAGCCCCAAAGGCAACTCTATGTGCCTCTAACAAAATTACGTGGTACCCTTTCTCAGCTAATGAAAGAGCAGTAGACAGCCCGGTGTAACCGCCTCCAACAACACAGACATCGCAGGTTAGGTCTTCTTTAAGAGAAGAAAACCTTGATAGCATTTTAGTGGTAGAAGCATAATAACTATTTGGATATTCACCAAGGGTATCATTTTGAGTTAGAATATCCATTACACGTTAAGCAATAAATGCTCTCGTTCCCAAGGGCTAATTACTTCCAAAAATGCTTCCGCTTCGTAAAGCTTAACCGATTTATAGACTTTGCAAAAATTCTTTCCTAAAACTTTTTCTAGTTCTGGAGCATCATCAAAAAGGTCTAAACCTTCTAACAAGCCTCGAGGAAGTGCTCTTGGAAGAGAATATGCCTCCCCCTTGACTTCAGCTCTTGGCTGAAGATCTTGCTTAATGCCCAAAAAGCCACAGGCCAAGGATGCCGCAATTGCCAAATATGGATTGCTATCCATTCCAATTACACGATTTTCAATTCTAATAGCATCTGGGTTTGACAATGGAACCCTAAGACCCGTGGTCCTATTATCCCGACCCCATTCGAGATTTATTGGGGCAGACCCCATCGCCATATACCGGCGGTACGAATTAACATAAGGAGCCATTAAACTTATAGCTTTGGGAAGAAAATGTTGCTGCCCCCCAAGAAAGTTATAAAAGTAGCTTGTTGGTTGACTATCCTCACCTGAAAAAATATTCTTACCTGACTTCATATCACGAACGGATTGATGAATGTGCATGGCACTGCCGGGTTCATCCTGCATTGGCTTTGCCATAAATGTAGCAAAGCAGTTTTGCCTCAATGCGGCTTCTCTGATCAGGCGTTTAAAGAAAAATACCTGGTCAGCAAGTTTTACTGGGTCCCCATGGACTAGATTAATCTCAATCTGTCCGGCACCACCCTCCTGAATTATCGTATCTATTTCAAACCCTTGAGCTTCGGCAAAGTCATAAATATCATCGATCACTGGCCCATATTCGTCCACTGCCATCATACTATAAGCCTGCCGAGAAGCCACTCGACGCCCTGTCCTTCCCATAGTTGGTTCAATTGGTAAATTGGGGTCTATGTTTGGCTTTGTGAGATAAAACTCTATTTCTGGTGCCACGGTTGGTTGCCAACCTTTTTCATTATATAAATTAACGACTTTTTTAAGCACATTTCTAGGAACCAAATCTATAGGTTTTCCTGCCAAATCTTGGACGTCATGAATTACCTGAACCGTTACATCTGCCGCCCAAGGAGAACAAACTGCAGTTGAGAAATCTGGAACTAAAACCATATCGTTTTCAGTCCACTGATCTCTAATTTTCATATCAACGTAATCACCTGAAATTGTCTGGTAAAAAATTGATAAGGGTAGGAACGTCTGTTCCTGTCTTGCAAATTTATTCGATGGCATAGCCTTACCTCTCGACACCCCAGCAAGGTCGGCTATTATGCATTCAACTTCCTCTATGCGACGACCATTAAGCCACCTTTGAAAAGCGTCTGGCAAATTTTTCACATAGTCATCTTGCATTGTTTAAATTCTCCCTACCAATTTGGGCTTCGCCCCTGCTTTTTGAGCAAGCAAGCATAACCAGTCGTGGGCAACTGTGGCCGCTGCCAACGCCGAAATCTCAGCATGATCAAACGGAGGTGAAACTTCCACCACATCAAGACCTACCAAATTTGAGCTTCCTATACTTCGCATCATTTCCAGAGCTTGCCAAGTCGCCAACCCTCCAACCACTGGAGTTCCAGTACCTGGAGCAAAGGCAGGATCCAATCCATCGATATCAAAAGAAATATATAGTGGGGCATCCTTGACTCTATTTGCAATTAAATCAATTGCTGAACTAATACCATTTCGATGTATCCAAGGGGCAGTTAATATCTCAAAACCCATATCAGTATCATTAAAAGTTCTCAAACCAACTTGAACTGATTTTTTGACATCAATTAATCCCTCAAGGGCAGCACGAGCAAACATTGTTCCATGATCCATTCTGATACCATCATCAGGCCAAGTATCACAATGAGCATCAAATTGAAGAAGTGACACGGGTCCATATTTTTCAGCGTGTGCTTTAATCAGCGGGTAAGATATAAAGTGATCTCCTCCTAGGGTCAGCATTTTACAGTCTGCGTCTAAAATTTGCTTGGCATGAAAGAAGATTTTATCCACTACAGTATTGGGATTATGGGGGTCGATCATACAATCCCCCCAATCAATAATCTCTAAGTACTCTGTCAAATCAAACCCAAACGGGAAAGATTTTAATTCTGCAAGTTGGGTGGAAGCCTGCCGTATTGCTCTAGGTCCAAATCGACAGCCAGGTCTATTTGTTACGGACGAATCATAAGGCACTCCAGAAACGACAACATCCACTCCCAAAAGCTTTCTTGAATATTTTCGTCGTAAAAAGCTCAACGCACCAGCGTAAGTCATCTCCTGCCACATCTCCGAATTCGACTGTGATCTAAAAGCTTGGTCTCCCATTTTTGTCATTAATTCATTCCAATTTTGGCAAAAATCCGTTAACATTACCCCATGTGAAATTACCGTATTACAGTGCCCACATACTTGTCTTTTACTAATAAATACTATCAAATACAAATGTAATAAAAAAAGAGGCTTTTATGACAGACATTATCGCAGATGTGGCAAAGTTTGACGACAATGGAATTGAAAAAAGTCAGTTGCAAGATTGGGATCAAAAGCACTTTATACATCCTTGGGCAGAAGTAGCCTCTGATAAACACAATTTTGGTTTAATAACCGAGGGAAAAGGTATTTACCTATATGACGATACTGGTAAGAAGTATATTGATGGACCTGGCGGTATGTGGTGCGTTAATGTAGGCTATGGTCGTCAAGAAATTGCAACAGCTGTTTCCAATCAATTAGTGAAATTGCCATATGCAAGCCCGTGGACATCAACGACTGAGCCCGCCACTATACTTGCCAAGAGAATCTCTGAAAAAACCCCGGGAGATTTAAATAATGTATTCTTTTCCACTTGTGGTTCAACCGCTGTTGATACAGCCATCCGGTTTGTTCATTTTTCAAATAACGTCCTCGGAAAGAAAACTAAAAAACTTATCATTGCGAGAGAGAAAGGGTATCATGGCTCGACTTATCTATCCGCTAGTGTGTCAGGAAAAGAACGTGACAAACGAGATCTCGATACTGATAAGGAACTTGTCAGGTTTCTACCTGATATAAATCCATACATCCGGTCAAAAAACACTAGTCTCAAAACTTGGTGCGATGATAAAATAAATGATCTCGAAACTTGTATACTTGAGGCTGGACCAAATAACGTGGCAGCGTTTATAGCTGAACCAGTTTTAGCTTCAGGAGGGGTAATAATTCCCCCTGATGGTTATCACAAAAGGGCGTTGGAAATATGTCATAAATATGACGTGTTATATATCTCAGATGAAGTGGTAACTGGTTTTGGCCGTCTTGGATCTTGGTTTGCCTCTGAGGAAGTTTTTGGGATAACTCCTGATATTATCACATGCGCTAAAGGACTTACCTCAGGCTATATGCCGATGGGGGCTACAATTATTTCAGACCGCTTAATGAATAACTTAGCGACCCAATGCGAAGACTCTACCCTTTTTAGTCATGGTTTTACTTACTCCGGACATCCAGCAGCAGCAGCAGCAGCGAATAAAAATATGGATCTCATTGAAGATGAAGAAATCCTTGCACATGTTCGTGAAGTAGCACCTTACTTTCAAAAACGATTAAAAATATTAGGCGAAAAATTTGAAATTATTGGTGATGCGAGAGGTATTGGATTGCTAGGCTGCCTAGAAGGAAATCTTGGATTAGGCCTAGCGAATTCGGAAAGTCTCACAATTGATTATAAGTTTGGTGAACTTGTCGATGCCGCCACAGAAAAACGCGGTTTACTTGTGCGACCTATAATAAATATGTGTGTATTTTCTCCACCACTTATCATTACGAAAAGAGAGATAGACGACATGTTTAACATTCTTAATGAATCTCTAATCGAGGTTCAAAATAATCTTCTAAAATAAAAAATTAAATTTTTTGTATATTTAATCAAAAAAATACTCTTTAATCGGATAATAGACTCAATAGTGGAGACCTAACAATGAGAGTATTTAAGAAATTTAATATATCTACTTTAATAGCGTCACTTTTTATATCAGGCGCAGCCATTGCGGCAGACGATCAAATTATAGTTTTTGACTGGGGTGGGTATGAAGACCCTGCCTTTTTTACCTCCTACGTTGATAAATATGGATCAAGCCCAGAATATAGTTTCTTTTCTGACGAAGAAGAGGCATTCCAAAAAGTGCGTGCAGGTTTTAAGGCAGACCTTGGACATCCCTGTTCTCAATCAATCGTCAAATGGCGGGACGCTGGAATAATTGAACCAATTGACACTTCTAGATTAAAAAACTGGAGTAAAGTTATGAAGAACTTTGCACAGATGGAAGGGTTTCAGGTTAATGGGGAGCAATGGGCTATACCAATTGACTGGGGTGCTACTGCTCTTACATATCATACTGACGCTCTCAGTAAAGAAGAAGCCTCTACTTTGATGTCATTTGCAAATCCAAAATTTAAAGGAAAAATATCCCTGATTGATAATGTGGATGACGCCTACGCACTTGGTTTTCTCGCAACTGGTGTTATGGATTGGACAAAAGCAACTGACGACGACTTCAAAAAAGCATCGGCCTTCCTTCGAAAAGTACATCCAAATGTTCGTAAGTACCATGCGGATGGAGCAGAAGGCTCTGCCCTCATGAAAAGTGGTGAAATTGTTCTCGAATGGACCTGGAACGAAGTAGCTCATACTTTAGGGTTTTGGGAAGAGCTTCCAATAGCTATGAACCGTGATACAAAAGAAGGATCATCTACCTGGGTTTGCGGCTATACCAAAATGAAGGATGGACCTGGTTCTGACGAGCAAGTTTACGATTTTCTTGACGCTTGGTTAGATGACTCATCTGCCGAGTATATGGTGACAGAGTGGGGTTATGGACATTCTAATGGTAAAGTTATGGATGCAATCGGAGAAGAAAATAACTTTGGGACTTTAGAAAGCTATTCTAAAAATACCTTGTGGCAAGCACCTGCATCGCCTCGAATGCGCGAAATGATGATAAAGGAATTCGAACTAATTAAGGCAGGATTTTAATATCAACTCATGACTTAAAGGCGGTGAAGAACGTCTTTAAGTCAAATAAATCCAACAAATGAAGCTGGGCGCCAACTAACGGTTACTTTGTCACCTAATTTCCACTCCACTCTCTCTTGTGAATGCATTTCTGAAACGATGGAAATCTCATCGGTTAACAAAAATTTTACTTTATACCATGTGCTATCACCAAAAAAAGATATTTCATCAATCCGTGCTTCACAACTGTTCTTTATAGAGTTGGTGCTTTTTTTACTCATCGCCAACATCTCTGGTCTAATACCTATTTCCACTGAGCCACTCTTGGGTTCGATTGGAAATTGGACTTTTGATAATACCACCTGACCCAAAGTAACCGAATTCAATTCAATATTTTTTTTATCAATCGAAACAATATCAGCCTTAAAAAAGTTCATGTTTCCGATAAAAGAGGCAACTTGTTTTGAGGTTGGATGATCATATAACTCCTTTGGTGAGGCTATTTGTGAAACTCCGCCGTCAAACATAACTGCAATTTTATCACTCATTGTAAGTGCTTCTTCTTGATCATGAGTAACTAAAATAAAAGTTATACCAACCGCTTTTTGAAGCTCTCGCAACTCAATCTGCATTTGCTCTCTTAATTTTTTATCCAATGCGGAAAGTGGTTCATCTAGCAACAACACCTTCGGCTTCAGAATTAAAGCTCGTGCCAACGCAACTCGTTGCCTTTGTCCGCCAGACAAGGCACTTGCAGATCTCGCGTTTAAACCAGTTAAACCAACAAGGCCCAATATGTCATTTACCATTTCAAGTTTTTTATGCTTCCCTACCCCTTGCTTCGTTAGGCCATAACCTACATTCTCTTCTACATTTAGGTGCGGAAATATTGCATAATTTTGGAATACCATATTAGTTGGTCTATGGTTTGGCTCAACATCAATCATTTCTTTACTGTCGATTATAATTTGTCCCGCCTCTGGCTTTTCAAATCCTGCGATCAAACGCAGTAAAGTTGTTTTACCACAACCCGACGGTCCCAAAAGGGAAAAAAAATCTCCCTGACCAATATTCAATGACACACTATCCACTGCCTTTACCGCACCAAAGGACTTTTCAACATTTTTCAACTGAACTATTGGAAGTTGCTGGGTATTATTATTCATATCACACAATCCTTGATGATTCAGTTTTTGGAATTTTACGCCTAAAATACTCGCTTAAAGTTAAGAGAACTAACGAAAATATCAACATTATTGTTCCAAGCGCCATGACACTTGGGAGTTTTACTGGAAACCTAAACTGCGCCCAAATATAGACTGGTAAAGTTGGTTCAGTTCCAGTCAAAAAAAATGCAATCATGAACTCATCTAAGGATATGGTGAAGCCAATAATAAAGCTAGCGATAAGCCCTGGCGACACCATTGGTATAATTATTCTTCTAAAAGTACCGAAAGCCGTTTCACCTAGATCCATTGAAGCCTCTTCAACACTCTGATCAAAATTATTAAAAGCTGACATCATTACAAGCGTAGAAAATGGCATTATTAGCAAGGTGTGGCCTAAAATTACTGTCCAAAGGCTTAATGAAAGACCGAGTTGCATAAGTACAATGAGGAGTGCCACACCAATTATCAACTCTGGAATAACTAATGGAATTAAAATAAAAGAAAGTGTTGGTTTTTTTCCAAAAAACTCATAGCGGGAGTTCGCTCGAGCAGTCAGAACCCCTAGAAATGTTCCAAAAGCTGCCGACGAGAGTGCAACAAATAGAGAATTTTTGAGAGCACCGTGAAGAGTTTTTTCTGACAGTAGCACCTCAAACCACCTCAAAGAAAAGCCTTCTACCGGAAACGATATGATTTGGCTCTCATTAAAGGCAAATATTGGAAGTAAAAGTGCCGGAGAATAAAAGAAAATCAGCGCAATTAAAACAAACAGCTTTAGGAAGTTTTTATTATTTAGCATATCAATATTTTCTTAACAGTCGACGATTATAAATTACAAAAATTAATGAAATCGACGTTACAATTATGAGGGATGAAACCGACAGCGCCGCTCCAAGAGGGGCGTTGTTCGCCTTAGAAAACTGTACTTGAATCATATTAGCAATCATAAGGCCATCCGTACCTCCAACTAATTTAGGCGTTATATATTCGCCAATTGTTGGTATAAAAACAATTAAACCAGCAGCGACGACCCCAGGCATAGCCAAAGGCAGTACAACACGAAAAAATTGCTGAGTTGCTCCATCCCCTAAATCTCGTGAAGCTTCTAAAAGTGACCGATCAATTTTTTCTAATGAAACAAATATAGGAAGAATTGCAAATGGAGCCCAACCATGCGTTAAGGCTAGAATAACAGCGTTGGAGTTATATAGTATGACCGTTAAAGGCTCAGTTATAACTTCAAGCCATAAGAGCAAAGAGTTCAAAACACCATTATAACCCAGTATTACCTTCCATAAAAACATTCGAAGCAAATAGCTTGTCCAAAACGGAATAGTAACTAAAAAGATCCATAGGGTTTTTTTTGAACCACCATAAAAAGAAATATAATATGCCACTGGAAAAGCTATCAAAATGGTTAATAGTGTAACCGAAAGTGAAATAAACAAAGACCTTTTAAAAAGCATTTGGTAGACTGGTTGAGTTAATGCTTCTTCGTAGTTATTCAAAGTAAACGTTCGGTCTAATGTCAAGTAGTCTTGAGTCCAAAAACTCATTGTAAGCATCAGTAATAACGGCGCAAGCAAAAGTAGTAGAGAGAAAACGAATGGCGTGGCCAATAGCCTCCATCCTTTTAGATTATTGTTCGTTACGCTACTCATATCCTAATTATTCTTCCACGCTAAATTAATATTGAACCAAGCATTTCATTATTAACAGTCGACATTTTTTCCGAATTAGGTGCATTTTGTAACCCAAGCACTGGCATTATTTTTCTCAAATGATCGTGATATGTCTTCACTCCATATTCTAAGTCTGACAAAATTATTCCTGAATATGCTGAAGACTTTGTTGCCTCTGAAGACCACACCGTTAACATTTGATCCTCTTTTGCTGTGTCGCGATCGATTCTACCACTTAAATAGCGGGCAATTTTTAAATCTCTAGTCTCATTTGGATAACGCAAGGCTCCACCACGCTGTATAGTCTGTGTGGCTGAGATCGGAATTTCCATATAATAAATTACGCTATCGGGATAAAACCCAAAAACAAGATTAGGAAACATTCCGGCATACATCCACCTCGTTTGACTTTCGGTAGACAGTTTTTTTACTGTTGGAAGCAGCTTAAGATAATTTCGAACACTCCATCTTTTACTTGGCTTCGTGTTAAAGATTCCAACAGATCGAGAAGTCCCATTTTTATAAGGCTCATCATTATAATTTTGACCATACAATTCATGAAGACCTGGATGCGCCTGTTTGACGTGGTAGCCTTCATTATCGACGTCTCGGACAGATTTCCAATTAGCATTAACGACCTCAGCCCATTCACTTTCAGGAACAGGAATCATTTCTTCCAACGCATAATCCACTATTTCATGGTCAAATCTAGCCATGATCTCTTTAACGCTGGGTTGAGAGCTTTCCTTGAATTTTACAAAAATAAACCCAAACCAAATTTCCATATTTAAAGGTATCAAACCAAGCTGACTCTTATCCATTTCAGGAAAGGTTTCAGGTCTTGCAACTCCACGCATCGCTCCATCTAAACCATATGACCAACCATGATAAGGGCAGACGATCGATTTATTACACTTGCCTTTTTCATCAGCAACTACTCTAGAACCTCTATGACGGCACACATTGTGAAACGCTCTGATTTTCTTATCAGAACCACGGATGACTAGCCCTCGTTCGTTTGCAACATCTAACGTTATATAACTTCCTACCTCAGCCAATGCGTTGACGTGGCCTACTAGCTGCCAATGTCGTCTGAAAAGTATTTCTTGCTCAAGCTTAAACAGATCTTCCGAAAAGTAGGCCCACCCTGGCAACCCAGAACGGTTCCAATTCGACGGCACCGTGTCCTGATTTTCAATAGTATGCGTCATTCAAACAGCACCCCCACACGCTAGATAATATTTAAGCAGATAACCATATTATTTCCTTTAACTGAATATCAATTTTTATAATAATAATATACAAAAAAAGTTAAAGTCTTGTACCTCGCGGGTTAATTCACGTATTTTGTTCTTTTAAAAAGGTCTTCTATCATGCTTTGTAACGGAAATTCCACTGATGTTATAATTATTGGAGCTGGTATCTCAGGTCTCGCGGCCGCTAAAGTTCTAAAAAAACATAATGTTCAACACATGATTTTGGACGCATCACACCGCAAAGGAGGACGGGCTTACAGCGAGCAATTATCATCTGGTAATTGGTTTGATCTTGGTTGCTCGTATCTCCACAATGGAAAAATTAATCCATTCGTAGATATAGCATCAGCCCTAAATTTTCCTCCAAATATCAAAGCTGGGAATCTTTTTTACCCCGATCAGACACGATATTTTTCTAATGGAAAAAAATTAGACTTTAGTATCTCTAATCCACTAGATAAGAGCCATTCAGATTTATTAAGAAAGATAAGTGATAAAAAGAGCGATGACGCCATTGTTGATTTTAT